>ERZ1066134.263-NODE-263-length-38699-cov-20.790524_pt1 | contig 38699 bp, 18 predicted proteins | sample MGYA00382781_ERZ1066134 | MGnify/ENA primary metagenome ERZ1066134 (study PRJEB33369, sample SAMEA5778364) | biofilm metagenome | biome: Industrial cooling water; feature: Water cooling tower basin; material: Biofilm | place: United Arab Emirates | collected... | reverse complement strand
TTAAACAATTAAGAAACCTTATCTAGTGGTCTTAACAATGGGGAGTAGGACACTGCCCAATGGCATTGTACTCCATGTCCGTGGCATAATTGTCCACTTTGGTCAGTTGGTTGGTATTTGGGTTTTCATAATGATAGATGAAATCGTCCACCACATTGTCCGAAGCATCGCGCCGCTGGAGGGTGAGCAGGTTGCCGTTTACGTCATAGCTGTAGTCAGAGCCAAACTGATCGCCTGAGGCCGTTACCAGTTGATATTTTTCGTCGTATCCGTATAGCTGCTGCACAGCCGCGCCGCTCGTTCCCGTCCGGTGTTGCTGCGCACGTATCTGCCCGTTGAAGAGCGCAGGATGATCCTCCGTATCGCCTCCAAAATAGTCCAGCGCCATGCCAAAGGCATCCGGCTTGCCCGTGGGGTCGTTGGCGTTCGCAGGGTCGTTGATCTGCTTTAGCCAGCCTTGCAGGGCGTATGTGTAATCCACACCTTGCAGGTCATCGGCATATACCACCCGCTTCAGTGGGCCGTGGAGATAGTACTCGTAGGTGGCGTGGGTGTAAAACTCCACTGAGTCAATCGAGGTTTCTACGGTCTGGAGGCGGAAGTTAGGATCGTACGTGTACTTGTGCCACAGTGCTTCGCTGGTAGCATCCGCTACGGTCTGCGGTTGGTACGCCACCGTTTTCACATTGCCCAGAAAATCATAGGCATAGCGCACCAGAAATTCCTTGTCAAGCTCGGCATACAGTTGGCGAATCCACTTCACCCGCCCCTGATCGTCATAGCTGTAGATGGTCTTCACGTTTTCGTTTTCTGTCCATGACACACCTCCTATGGTGAAGGTTTGCGAGTATGGATCAATAACGGGATCATCGTACTCGTCCACGGTTTCATACGGCAAATCGTAGTGCGTGCGTATCCAGTCATTTTTTTGTGCAGCGTTTAAGACAGTGTATGCCTCGCCTGCCGCATTGGGATCAACTGTGTCAAAGACTAATCCGGTCACTTCTAGTTCGCCGGACTCTACCGGTCGCCCCAACGCGTCATAGTCGGTATAGGACAGCCTATTTTCCAGTGCCTGTTGTGCATTTTGAGAGAAGCGTATCAGACCGTCGCGGCGATATTTGTAGCGGGTAATGCCCGCATCGGGTTCGTTCATCTGTAGCAGTCGGCCTTGGAAGTCGTAGGTGTAGAACGTGGTGAAGGGCAGGTCTGCGGCGTTTGTAGGCATCACATAGCCGCTAGCCAATATCATCTCCATGCCTTTGGGGGCTATGCTGGCTGCCAGTCTGCCGCGGTTATCGTAGAAGTTGTAGGCGTGGTTGGTGTAGTTGAGGGTGTAGCCCAACGTGGCGTTCAGCGCACTGCCGGTGTATTCTATCTGGTAGAAGCCGGGTGCCAGTGTCGGGTTTACAGAGGTGCCGTTGGCCTTCTCTATTCCGGTCAGTTTGTCTATAATTTTCAAACCTGCCGTTGCACTTGCGTTTACTACCACGTTGGTCTCGCTGGTGGGCACGTGAAACTCAAAAACGGATTTTTCTTGAGCCAACTGGGCAGGACTTGACGCCAATGGGTGTCCAATCTCGCATTGGTTAGTCACGATGGGTAAAAACTGAACAGCTCAAAGCCGCATTAGAATGAACGCCTTCACTCACGGATAGGCTATGTAACTCCTGTTACTAACCAAGGATTCTATCGGTCGTTTCTTTGCATCAGAATTAAAATCCAAAGAAAATGATACTTGAAAAAATGATCGAAGAAGGCCAAGGAACAATCATTGATGTGCGCTCGCCTGCTGAATTTATGGGTGGACATGCCACCGACAGCATCAATATTCCCCTGAATGAGTTGCCTGCACGCATAGAGGAGTTTAGGACAATGACCCAACCGCTCATAGTGTGCTGCGCAAGTGGAAACCGAAGCGGAAAAGCTTGCAGATTTTTACTCACGCACGATATTGCTTGTCATAATGCAGGTTCGTGGTTAGATATAAACTTTATCCAATCGAGACAAAAAAGTGAAAACTACAAATAGTTGTTTCAGCAAACTGCTGCTCCCTGTTGGTATGGCGCTTACGCTCGGACTCGCGCCTTTTGTTCCATCGCCCCACATAGTGGGAAAGTTAAAGTGGGTCATGGGTGGCGCCCATGGTATGACTGCTATAGACTATTTTGATTTAGTCCTGCATGGTGCACCTTGGGTCTTTTTGATTTACAGTGTTATTCAGGTTATCCGCTGCAGGCAGATGAGCACATAAGTGCCCTCCTCAGTTGAGCGGTGTGGCAGTGAGCCAATTTTCACGAATACGCACTTGACTGTCATTGGGTGTGGGCATAAAGTTCAGCACATGCTTGTCCACCACCTCTACCGCCACTCCCGGGGCGGTGAGCGTGATTTCCTTTTCTTGTCCGTCCACCAGTCTGCGCACCACCATTTCGACCTGCTCTCCCTCCTTCCCTTTGGCGAAGGTATCCAACACATCCTGTACGCTCGTCAGATTGATCAGTTTACCATTCAATGACACTATCACGTCATTTCGCTGGTAGCCCATGGCCTTGCCGAAAGCATTCATGGTAGCCGTATTAGCAATCACAATTTCCTGCCGATCATTGACCCCAATACCAATTTTACCAAGCGTCAATTGCTTGCTTAGTTTCTCTTTTTCGTAACTAACGCCTGCCCATGAAAGGACTTCTTTAAGGGGTAAATCCATTTGTCCGGCCACATATATCTTCAAAAAAGCCCCTATCTCAGGGTAGGTGAGTGTCTCTATCTTTTGAAATAATTCCGCATCTTTAAACGGCTTTTCGGTACCGTACTCTTTGGCCAGTTCACGCAGCAACCATTGTAAGTCTTTCGTTCCGTTTGAGTACTTGATAAGGTGCAGATCCAAGCACAACCCGATCAATGCGCCTTTGTAATAAACATTGGCGTACATCTTTTCAAACTTCGGCTCCAGTATTCGCCGGCTCATCTCTGTGAATGCGATACCAGATGGAAATTGATCTGCAACGAGGAGCTTTTCACGTATTTCGGTCAGAAATTTTTCTCTACTGAATAGTCCATATTTCACCTGCACGTGCAGCGAACTATATTCTGTTACACCTTCATAAAGCCACAAATGTTGAGACATCTTCGGCTCGATGTAGTTGAAGTCGTGAATTTCCTCCGAGTGAATATTAAGTGGCGTAACGATATGGAAAAATTCATGAGCTGCTACGTCGCGCACCGTTTGGGCAAGTTCATTGGCTCCTCCCTCCGGCAGGGTATACACAGACGAATATGAATGCTCAAGAGCCCCCATTGATCCGGATAACGAATTCTGATCTGTCAGGTAAATCAAGTAGGCGTATCGGTCGACGGGAAGCTTTCCGCCCAGATATTTACTTTGCGCCACCATCAGATCGTAGAGGTTATCCATCACTTCAGATGCGGCGATTTTTCCATTTGGTGAATAGAGCGAAACCATCACGTTTGCTCCGGCTATGTTTCGACTCACCGTATCGGGGACGCAATACATGATGGGCCCATCTGCCAAATAGTTAAAATTTCCCGCCAGAAACACATCTGTGTCGGCAGTAGCACTTTTTCTGATAAGAGCAGTTGCTCCGTAGATGGTTTCATTGTGCTTGACGGTCAATTCATACGGCTTGAATTTCATGCCGTCTATATAGCCAACGAATCCGAAAGTGTTCAATACGAAAACGTCCCGCTCCTTTTCTATGCTGGTTCCGCCCGGTTCAAAAATAAAGTTATCGTCATATCCGGGTGCTTTATCAAAGGTATCGTGCACATGGTAAGAAATCGTGCGCAAGCGGCTCGCCTCCTCTATTCGGTAAATATTTTTACCGGAACCCATCACCGTCACGTTGAGTGCCTTGCCCTGAGCGTCTAGGGCTTTAAAATCTGTAACAAACCGACCAAAATCCGATATGCTGTACGTTCCGGGCACTACCTTGGCCATGTGGTACTCTGCTACACTGCTCGCAATAGCCGGCACTTCTATGACCACAGGCACCTGATCGTTGGTAACCTTTGTCAGATCGATCGTCACTTTGTAGCTCTGTTGCGCCCACCCAAGGATGGCGGCCAAACAAACAACCAAAAACACTAGCCCTTTTTTCATACATTTTCGTTTGGATGCAACAAATTAACTGCCGAAATCATTTCCCTTCGTTCTATTAACCGAATGGTCTTATGCCGCGCCGAGAGGTTACTTGATCATTTACGAAGCGTTCGAGTAGCGCTTACGCTCGTTTTCGTCTAGGTAGATTTTGCGCATCCGGATGTTTTTGGGAGTCACCTCCAGGTACTCATCCTTTTGGATATACTCAAGTGCTTCTTCCAACGAAAATCTTCTCTTCGGAATGATTTTCACGCTATCGTCTGACCCAGATGCACGCATGTTGGTCAGTTTTTTTCCTTTCTGCACATTCACCACCAGATCATTATCGCGCGTATGCTCTCCGATTACCTGACCGGTGTATAAATCCTCTCCCGGATCGATAAAAAAACGCCCTCTGTCTTGAAGTTTGTCAATGCCGTAAGCCGTAGAAGGACCATTTTCTATAGATATCAGTGATCCGTTGATGCGGCCTTGAATTTCGCCTTTGAACGGCTCGTATCTGTGGAATCGGTGAGTCATAATTGCTTCACCGGAGGTAGCGGTAAGCATATTGTTACGCAAGCCGATCAATCCGCGTGCGGGCACGTTGAACTCCAAGTGCTGCAGGTCACCCTTCGGCTCCATAATCGTCAGTTCTCCTTTTCGCTGCGTCACCATTTCGATCACTTTACCGGAAAATTCCTCCGGCACGTCCACCACCATGTGCTCTATTGGCTCCATGCGTTGGCCATTTTCTTCTTTAAAAAGCACCTGAGGCTGCCCTACTTGCAGTTCATATCCTTCGCGACGCATGGTTTCTATCAAAACTGACAAATGCAATACGCCCCTTCCGTATACCAAGAAGCGATCTTCTTTGTCTGTTTCCTGCACACGCAAGGCCAAATTTTTCTCCGTTTCCTTCATCAATCGATCGCGTAAATGACGGGAAGTAACAAACTTGCCCTCCTTGCCGAAAAACGGCGAATCGTTGATGGTAAAGAGCATACTCATGGTAGGTTCATCAATAGAAATGCGCTCCATCGGCTCTGGCTTTTCAAAGTCTGTGAGTGTATCACCGATTTCAAAGCCATCAATACCCGTCACGGCGCAAATGTCTCCTGACATCACCTCCTGCACCGGGCGTTTGCCGAGACCCTCAAACACTTGAAGCTCTTTGATTTTCACCTTCTTGATGGAACCATCTTTCTTGCTGAGGCCAAGCTGCGCACCTTCTTTTAGCACGCCCTGCATCACCCGCCCAATGGCGATACGGCCAACGAATGCTGAATAATCCAATGATGTAATCTGCATCACGGGCACACCTTCTTTGTGTTGGGCTGCAGGGATCTCAGCAATGATGGCATCCAACAAAGGCATAATATCTGTAGTAGGCTTTTTCCAGTCGGTACTCATCCATCCTTGCTTGGATGAACCATAAATAGTGGTGAAGTCCAACTGATGTTCTGTGGCACCCAAGGCAAACATTAGATCAAATACTTGCTCATGCACCTCGTCCGGACGGCAGTTTTCTTTGTCCACTTTATTGACCACCACAATCGGCTTGAGCCCAAGTGCGAGTGCCTTGCCTAGCACAAAGCGTGTTTGAGGCATTGGCCCCTCAAAGGCATCTACCAACAAAATAACGCCATCGGCCATTTTCAGTACGCGCTCCACTTCACCCCCAAAGTCTGAGTGACCCGGCGTATCGATGATGTTGATCTTTACATCCTTGTAAACGACACTTACATTTTTGGCCAAAATGGTGATGCCTCGCTCTCGCTCCAAATCATTGTTGTCTAGAATGAGGTCGGCTTTTTCTTCGTTTTCTCTAAAAAGTTTGCTGGCGTAGATGATCTTATCTACCAGTGTGGTTTTACCATGATCGACGTGCGCGATGATGGCAATGTTACGGATGTTTTGCATGAACGGATTTTGAAGGCGCAAAAGTAGGGAAAATGAAGGTCAATTCTTAATGAACCACAAAACATCCTATCGGGAACAATATATTTGCACCTCAATTTCAACCATGTCCACCAAATTTAACCGAACAACCGTCACTGCCGCCCTGCCCTATGCTAACGGGCCTGTACATATAGGTCACCTAGCCGGGGTGTATGTACCCGCCGATATCTATGTGCGCTACCTACGCATGCAAGGCAAAGATGTGGCGTTTATTTGCGGCTCAGACGAACATGGCGTGGCTATCACGCTAAGGGCACGGAAAGAAGGAAAAACGCCTCAACAAGTTGTGGATTTTTACCACGAACAAATCAAAAAATCTTTTGATGATTTCGGAATCAGCTTCGATATATACCATCGCACGAGTGCCAAAATTCACCATGAAACGGCAAGTGAGATATTCCAAACACTCAACAGCAAAGGCGAATTCGTAGAGAAAACGTCGGCCCAATATTTTGATGAAAAAGAGCAACAATTCCTTGCTGACAGATACATCAAGGGGACGTGCCCTAACTGTGGCTATGAAGAAGCTTATGGCGATCAATGCGAGAAATGCGGCTCTACCTTGGGCCCGTCGGAATTGAAAAACCCGCGATCCATGCTCAGCGGCCAACCACCTGTGTTGAAAGACACTACCCATTGGTACTTGCCGCTTGATACGTACGAGCCTTGGCTGAGGAAATACATCTTAGAAGCGCATAAAGAATGGAAATCCAACGTGTATGGTCAGTGCAAAAGCTGGCTGGACAATGGTCTGCAGCCCCGCCCGATCACTAGAGACTTGGATTGGGGCATACCTGTACCTGCGCCTAATTCAGATGGAAAAGTTCTCTATGTGTGGTTTGACGCCCCCATCGGCTACATCTCGGCCACCAAGGAATGGGCGGCTGCCAACGGCAAGAATTGGGAAGATTACTGGAAAAAAGAAGACACCAGATTGCTTCACTTCATTGGCAAGGACAACATCGTATTTCACTGTATTATTTTTCCTGCCATACTAAAAGCTGAAGGCAGTTATATCTTGCCTGACAATGTACCTGCCAACGAGTTTTTGAATCTCGAAAACGATAAAATCTCCACGTCTAGAAACTGGGCTGTTTGGCTTCACGAGTATTTGGAGGAATTACCCGACAAGCAAGATGTGCTGCGCTACGTACTCACAGCCAACGCACCGGAGACGAAGGACAATGACTTCACTTGGAAGGATTATCAAACGCGAAACAACAGTGAATTGGTGGCCATTTATGGCAATTTCATCAACCGGGCAGCCGTGCTTACGCATAAGTTTTATGAAGGAAAAATACCTGCTCAAGGCGTCTTGCAACCCATCGATGAGGCTGCACTGCAAGCAGCCAAACTAATCCCTCAGAAGATTGAGGAAGCGATTGAAAATTTCAAATTTCGTGAGGCGCTCAGTCAAATGATGGAATTGGCGCGCATCGGAAATAAATATCTGGCAGATACCGAACCTTGGAAAGTCATCAAAACGGACGAACTGCGTGTGCAGACCATCATGAACGTTAGTTTGCAATTGGCTGCATCGCTAGCCACATTCAGTGCCCCCTTCTTGCCACAAACTTCCGAAAAACTCAGAAAAATGCTCCGTTTGGATGCACTAAATTGGGAGGCGGCCAAATCATTTGATTTAATGAAAACCGATCAGCCGATACAACCGGCCACCCTCCTATTTGAAAAAATAGAGGACGAAACCATTCAAAAACAAGTACAGAAACTCATGGAAACCAAAGTGGCCAATCAAGCCGAAAATGCTCCCCAAGTAGCGCCTGCCAAAGACCAGATTACCTATGATGATTTCATGAAAATGGACATTCGCGTAGGTCAAGTACTCACAGCCGAGGCAGTAGAAAAGTCTGATAAGTTGCTCAAAATGACGGTGGATACCGGTTTAGACACGCGCTCCATATTGAGCGGCATTGCCAAGCACTTCTCAGCCGAACAAATGGTGGGAAAAAAAGTAGTGGTTTTGACCAATTTGGCTCCTCGCAAGATCATGGGAGTAGAATCTCAGGGCATGCTATTGTTTGCTGAAAATAAGGATGGTAAATTGATAGCCGTCACCCCGGATGAACACGCCACAAATGGCGCGACAATAGCCTAATGGAAGAATTTCAACTCCTAAAATACGAGTACGTAGAGCTATTCAAACTGCTCAAAATACTGAATTGGACAGCCTCCGGCGGAGAAGCCAAACAATTTGTGGAAGAAGGGGCCGTCACGGTGAATGGGGAGGTGGAGACGCGCAAACGGAAAAAGTTGATCATAGGCGACCGGGTCATCTTTCGAGACAAATCCGCCGTAATTGTTGCCAGAAAATAAAGTCGCTCAATCTCCTGCAGCCCAAATGACTGCATTACGAATCAGCTGACCAAAGGGATGACTGACATTTGTATTTCCCTTGATATCTCCCGGCTGAAAGTACACCACCCGACCTACAGAGCCATCCTGTGACGGATCGAATTGCCGAGCTATTCCTGATGTATGCGAGATTGACGTTCCGAAATTATTTGAAAGTAGCGGTGTAATTTCATTTATCCCTTGACCAAACTCCGGTGAGCCCACAAAGGCCATATTCGTATAGAGTTCATCCCATATCTCCACTGTCTGGTAATAGGACTGGCTGAAATTTGTCCCGGACAACAGTGCAAATGTACTCCAGCTTCCGGGTGCCTCTTGCACCTCTCCTAACTCCACACCGAATGTCGTGATGAAGTGGCCGTAATTGGTCATAAACAAATCATATGTGGTAAGACTCTGCTCCCATCCGGCTTGGGCCGACTGAACGCCAAATAATTCATTCACCAAAATATCCTTATTGTTCGCTCCGTCAATATCGTTATACATGCCATGGTGATTCGACACTACGCCTCCGCCACCATCAGCATAAGAAACAAGGGCATTTTCAATGGCTGCAGTCACGCCTGTAGACCAGTGCTTATAGAAATAAACCACATCAAAAGACTCCAAATAGGCCAAAACGGAAGATTCACTTGATGCATTGAACGGCAATCCGCCATCGGTAAGATTGACGTGTGTCACGGTAAATGAAAAATCATCTGTATCTGAATTGGCCAATAGAAGGGCCTGCAGATCCGTATAGTCAGCAGGCATCTGCCCGGATCCTGAGTTGCAAGGAATGTCATTGGCTTTATTTCCAGGGCCACAATTTTCAATGTTTACAGCCCCTCCGTGCAAGATCAAAACCGACACAGGTGCCAAAGGCTCTACGTAGGTCTCGATCACGTTCAATAATGTCTTAGCGGCATGAGCAACTGTTTGCACATACCAATCTCGGGTGGTGATTACTCTATGAGCACCAGTGCCTAACTCGGAATACGGACTGGAAATAACAACCTTATCGGTAACCCTTGCAGTAATATCCAATTGAGCCAAATATTCTGTCTGGTCGGGAAATCCTGTTGCTTGGCCGCCTTTGAGCAACGAAAATCCCAAAGCCTCTGCCCCGGGACCTGATGTGTCAGGCACCCGAAAAAAGGCAGGCAAACTTGCCCCATGGCATTGGGCCATCACGGGCTTGTTTTGTGCCAAGGCATCCAAAGCCAATTGATTCAAATGCTCAGCCGCTTCTTGCACATCCTCCGCCGACACGATCCTATCATTGTCCCCCACCTGCGCCGCATATGAGCCATCCACGCGGTAATCTAAAGCGCCCGTTCCTCCTACAATTACCAGTGCCTCGTATTCGTCCATGTCGGGCACGTCCTGTATGCGTCCATCCAAGTCAATCAGGGCTGGTGTCGGATTCCAATCGGCATTCCAAGCTTGTCCAAACATGTCTTCAAAGGCGGCTGTGAAGGTCGCATAGCTACTTCCCTGAACGGAATTTTGCGCGTCGTTCAAATCACCTGAGAGTGTATAAGCAGAAGCAAAACCTGTAGCTGCACTACGTACCTCCACATCATATCCTTGAGCGCGCAATGCCTCATACATCACTTTATATTCGGAGTAATAGGTGCGCTCATACGACACGAACATCAAAATGCTGGGTTTAGCCGCAGCATCCGTCACGGTCAACACTTCCGAATAGTGCACCAGGCATGTACCCTCTTCTATTTTCAACCGAAAATAAGCAGGCAGAGAGGTGAGTGTATAGTTTAATGTGGCAGACGTAGCTCCATCGATATCTTCCCAAGTTGTATTGTCGTCTGAGAGTTGCCATAACAAATTGCCACGGGCATGATCGATCGTGATTTCCACTGCATCACCTAGCACCGCTTGAATGCTTTGCTGCGCCTGCATGCTCAATGCCATCACCACAAACAATAATGTGAATACTGTCTTCATCGGATCACTATTTTAAAATTGGTCACCCCATTTTGGGTCTGTACCTGTAGCAGGTACATACCTTCCGCCAAAGAAAGAACACTTAGGCGATGAGCCTTTCCTGTTCCAATTTCCCGTAACCTTTCCTTCCCATTCAGATCAATTATGCGGACAGACGAAATCTGAGAAGCTGATTCGACAGTGATAGATTTGGAAGCCACTGTAGGAAAAACGCGGATATCCAAATCATCGGATACCGAAAGCAACGCTATGGAAACGTACACTTCGTCAGTAGCCGTGCAGTCGTTCGCATCAGTAACAGTAAGCGTGTAGGTTCGCTCCACCATCAATTCATTAATGGTAGGATTGGCCTCTGTAGCATCGCTAAGGTCTGTAACAGGACTCCAGGCATACGTATATGGACTCGTGCCCCCTACAGCCGCCGGTGCTCCACCAAGCTGAACAGACGAGCCGAAGGAAGCATCATCTCCGGCATTGGCGATCAAAGCCGGTGGTTGATTGGAGGCTAGCGCGACGATATGTGTTTGTTGAGCGATGGATTTCACAAAAAAACAACACAGGCCAAGTGTCAGAAATATCTTCATGTGGTGAAAGTTTTATGAAACGAATGTAAAACGAATCCCACGAAACCATGAATTTCTCCGTCTACAATGCATCTACTGCCTGGTAAAAAAAGAATTCGAAATACCAACCTCTACTTCTTGTGAGCACAGTCAATACAATTATTATGTTTCGGTCCATCGCATTCCAATCGAATCCAAATAAATTCGCTTTTGACAATACTCAATCTATCCTGCCAAGTGAAAATCTATCAAGATAACGCACCTGATCTTGCTGCCTTCATTCAACTAAATGTACAAATGAATGCGGGTGACCCTAACTACATCCAACCATTAGAAAATGACGTGCGAGATGTATTCAACCCCGACAAAAACAAGTACCTGAAGGCCGGAAAAATTCAGCGCTGGCTGGTAGAAGATGCATCAGGTAAGAAAATTGGACGTATAGCCGCTTTCGTAAACACACGCTACAAAAATAAAGGAGACAAGTTCAAGGTAGGCGGCATTGGCTATTTTGATTGCATTGACGATCAGGCAGTGGCCAACCTCCTCTTCGATACGGCAAAGGAATGGCTCGCGGGGCATGGCATGGAGGCCATGGACGGACCGATAAACCTCGGTGAGCGAGATCGCTACTGGGGATTGCTCACAGAGGGCTTTCATCCGCCGGCATACGGGTTGAACTACAATCCGCCGTACTACGAAAAACTGTTTGTGACTTACGGCTGGCAAACGTTTTACGAGCAAATCTGCTGGCACATGCCTCTATCCAAGCATGACCAATTGATCCCGAAGTTTTACGACGCGCATAAGAAATTTGATGAAGATCCGACCATCAGTTGCAGGCACTATGAGAAGTCTCAGCTGAAGAAGTTCGCGCAAGATTTCTGCACGGTGTACAACAAGGCCTGGGCCAGCCATCAAGGCAACAAAGAAATGACCTCAGCTCAAGGGATAAAAACCTTTGAAATGATGAAACCCATCATTGATAAGTACTTGATTTGGTTTGTCTACAAAAATGATGAGCCGGTGGCCATGTGGCTAAACCTCCCCGATCTCAATCAGGTGTTTAAACGATTCAACGGTAAGTTTCATCTTATTAACAAGCTGCGCTTTCTCTGGTTGAAAAACAAGAAAGTATTTACCAAACTCGTAGGTCTTGCCTATGGCGTGATTCCTGAATTTCAGGGTACGGGCATAGATTATTACATGATCGTGGAAGGCGAGCGAGCGATCAAAAAATACACAAACTATAACCTACTGGAGCTGCAGTGGCAGGGGGATTTTAATCCTAAAATGCTGAATATCAGCAAGAACATCGGTGCACAGAAATATCGCACGCTGAAGACGATGAGGTACATTTTCGACCGTAGCGTGCCGTTCGAGCGCCACCCGATACTCTAACCGATCTTGTCTTTAAATAGCTTTTGGAATTTCTCCACTTTGGGCCGCACTACCATGGCGCAATACGGTTCATGCCCGTGTGAAGCGAAGTAGTTGTCGTGATAAGCCTCTGACGGATAAAACACCTCGAAAGACACTATTTCCGTCACGATGGGATCGGCCCATGTTTTTTTGGCTATCAGTTGATCTTTATAGGCTTGGGCGAGCTGGCGCTGCGACTCATTGTGGTAAAAAATCACCGAACGATATTGGGTGCCAATATCATTGCCTTGGCGGTTGAGTGTGGTGGGGTCGTGCGTCTTCCAGAAAACTTCCAGCAATTCCTCGTATGAAATGACAGTTGCGTCGTATTCGATATGCAGCACCTCCGCATGCCCCGTACTTCCGGTACACACTTCTTTGTACATAGGGTTCACGGTATGGCCGCCGCTATAGCCCGACTTCACCTTTTTGACCCCTCTCAACTGCTGAAAAACGGCCTCTGTGCACCAAAAACATCCATTTCCGAATGTCGCTACTTCTATTTTCATACTCAAACTACTTGTTGTAATGTTCGCAAAAGATCTCCCTGAATGGCTACAACTGCCGACCGTGGAATGGTAGTTCCCCCACCCGGCCAATTGGACGTGAGATCGGACAAATTTTTACTTCCCTCACCCGGATGCTGCACACACAGGAAGAGAGTCTCTCCATCCGGCGCGAAACACGGACCAGTAAATTCAGCATCGTTGGGTGCACTGGCAACCTGGAAAATCTTTCCGGCATCTACCCCGTTTCTGATCAACACAAACAAGCCATTATTACCAAACTTGTCATACGGTGGCTTGTTCAACGCATCATCGGAGATGTCTGAGCAAAACCATAAGTTGCCAGCTGCATCAAAGGCCATATTGTCTGGACAGGAGAAACCACTTTCCTCCCCACCTGTGAGGAAAGTGTCATGTACGAATGTCATGGCATCATAATCACCCTCTTCACGAATTTTCAAGATGGAACCGTGATATACACCCTTGGGTTTGTTGTTGGTCAGGGAAACCAAAACATCACCCGTGAGTGGGTCGATCTCAATGTCCTCAGGCCGGTCTAGTTGTGTACCACCTACCAGCAATGCTGCTTCGCGCGTACGGATCAAAAGCTCCGTTTGATCGGCAAATTTTCCGGCCAATTCAGGTCTGGCAATATCCAACAACTCCCACTTGCCGGCATCCATATTGGCCACATAGAGATTGCCGGGGTAAATTTTTCCGGCCTCCAGAGAGACGTATTTAAACACACACCCATTGTCTTGATCGTCTCCTGTATAAATGACCACACGCCCATCTGCCAACGCTTTGACAGTGGCACACTCATGCGCCATGCGCCCCAGTCCCGGGTGTTTTTTGGCACTGCCGGTGCGGATATCTACCTCAACCACCCAACCATAATGCTGCGGTAAGTGATCAGGGAAAAATCGTTCCCAGCCCAGTTTGCTTCGCGTGCGCGAGTCGGTGACATAATCATATTCTCCATAGAAATTATCATAATTCTCCTCACAAGTAAGAATGGTGCCCCAGGGAGTCACACCTCCTGAGCAGTTGGCCAATGTACCTCGCACGGATCGATTGCCCGCTACCAACTCCGGCCATTCAAAGGGTATCATGGATGCCGCCGTGAGTCGGTTATTTATAGGATCGTTTTTTACAAATTTCCAATCGCCTCCCCACTCCTTTTTTATTTTGACAATGGAGCCGCCGACCATGTGCATTTCTGTGGTGATCATGTCTCTATGTCGGGCCTTGTCGGGCTCCCAACCCGATGCGAACATCGGATTGACAAATTCATGATTTACCCAAAGAATGCCCTCATCTGATCCGGTCGGAATAAAGGCGAGGTAATCATTTTCGGTACCAAAAACCATTTTGTCGTTCAGCATGTCACCCTCTTGAATCAGCACTTTGTACGATAGGCCATCGCTCAGGATCAATTCATCCTTGCTTGATGGGAAAGCTGAGGAGTCTACTCCGCCACTCCTGCTCGTACATGCCGTGAGCAGCGAAGGGATGACAGGCATGAGTAAGGTGCCTTTTCCAATAAATTCTAGAAATTTTCGTCTTTCCATGCGTGTGGCGGCATTAAAAACCGGCAATGCGGCTAAACTAACCAAACCCTATGAAAAAAGGCGGATGTTTTAAAAAGGGCTAGCGAAACGCACAAGGCTTCCATTGAAAAAGTAGAATTTCAGTATTTTTACTGACACTTAAATTCCGGCTGTTTATGAAAGCATTAGAATCTCAAGCACGTGAAGGACGCATCAACGAAAACGCGAGCATCCGCGACCGGCAATCGGTAATCATAAACGCGCCAATCGATCGCGTGTGGCAATTATTGACGAATGTAAATGCTTGGCCAAATTGGAACAAAGAAATAAAAATGGCCACCTGTGAAAAAGTGACCGTGGATGGCGCCTTTGAATGGCAAGTAAGACTTTCACACTTCAAATCGAGATTTCACGTGGTAGACTCTCCGAATACCTTAAGCTGGACAGGCAAATCAAAATGGGTAAAATCCATTTTCGTTTGGAATCTGGAGGCCAGTGATAGTCAAACCATCGTCACGGTAGAAGAATCACTGGAAGGATTCATTGTTCCCGTGTTTAACAATCACTCCAAGCTGCACAACATCCTGATCGATTGGCTGCATGCCCTCAAACAGGAGGCGGAGAAATAACTTACTTGTCTAGCTCTGCTAACTGCTGCTTGATCACTTCAAAGGTTGGCACAGCTTTCAACACTTGGTTGAAATATTCCTTGGCCTTGACCTTGTCGCCTTGAGCAGCCGCAATCATTCCCTTCAGACGAATAGCAGCCATTTCCATAGAAATCTCCTGTCCTTTGCCGTCAGCGGTGGGGAAAATCAATTTTGTTTCCTTTGTTAACTTGTGCGTGAGCAACTGCTCCGCAGTGAGAGATGCTTCTTCAAACAATTTAAGGTCGTGCTTCAAAAAGCCCATTTTGTAGAGCGTATTCAGGTCGTCAGTATTGTCGAGGTACAGTTTCTCATAAAAACCAAGCGCCTTATTTTTCACACCCAAACGCTCAAAACTGATGGCAGCTATTTCTGCTGCAAACATATCTGACGGCACGGCTCCTACTACTTCCTGCGCCACCAAAGCCGCTGAAGCATACTGCTGCTGCTCGAAGTACAACAAAGCCAGGGAATCTCTAAGAGAAACATTGTTCGGGTTCTCAGCCAACAAACTGTAAAGAGCCATACGAGTGACTGTTGGGTCATTATATTGCTTGGAAGCATTGTAGATAAATATTTTCTTGGCAAGCTCCACCGTATCAATGGCCGGATTGGCTTGTTGTGCAGAAATGCGCGCAGAAATAAGAAGAACAGAAAGGACAATCAGATATCTCATGAGGTTGACGTTAAAAAAGCAGGTGCAAAAGTAGGGATTATTTGCGCACAGGCAATTGCAGGCGCAAAGCTATTTCGTGCATCAGTTTGCGTGCTTCAGCCGGATCATTCTGAATCTTCCCCTCCAAAATAGCCTCCTTGATTTCAGATTTGATGTCTCCTATGACTTTGGAGGGAGAAATATCGAAGGTGGCCAGAATTTCCTCACCCGAAATGGGCGGTTGAAAATTGCGCAAATGATCTTTTTCCTCCACTTCCTCCATCTTCTTCTGCACCTTTTTGAAGTTGGCTAGGTAGCGCTGCACCTTCTCCGGATTTTTAGAGGTAATGTCTGCGTTGCACAGGGTCATCAGGTCATCAATTTCCTCTCCTGCCTCAAACAGCAACCTGCGGATGGCCGAATCGCTCACGTGCTCTTTCACCAGCGCAATAGGCCGAAGGTGCAAGCGAACCAATTTTTGCACGTATTTCATGCGCTCGTCCATGGGCAATTTCAAACGTTGGAAAATACCCGGCACCCAGCGTGCTCCCAAGTCCTCGTGTCCATGAAAGGTCCACCCTACGCCCTCTACAAAACGTTGAGTAGGTGGCTTGGCAATGTCATGAAGAATGGCTGCCCACCGCAAATACAAATTATTGGTATGCGCCGAGATATTATCAAGCACCTCCAGTGTGTGGTAAAAATTATCCTTGTGAGCAAGATTGCCGACCTTCTTTACTCCCTGCAAATTGGCCATTTCAGGAAAAATAAGCTGCAAAAGACCAGAATGAAAGAGCAGTTTGAAGCCGTAAGAAGGTTTCGGGGAAAGGACGATTTTGTTTAGTTCGTCCGTTATTCGTTCTTGGGTAATGATCTTAATGCGTTCCCGCTGAGCCACCAACGCATCAAATGTATCGGCATCTATGTCAAACCCCAATTGAGAAGCAAACCGAATAGCACGCATCATCCGAAGCGGATCGTCCGAAAACGTAATTGCCGGATCAAGTGGTGTTCGGATCAATTTCCTTTTCAGGTCAGCTTGCCCGTCAAACGGGTCAATCAACTGCCCGACATTGCCTGCATTCAATGAAATGGCCATCGCATTGATCGTGAAATCTCGACGGTTTTGATCATCCTCCAATGTCCCCTCAACCACCTCCGGATTCCTTGATTCTGCACGATACGATTCCTTGCGGGCACCCACAAATTCCAATTGATATGCATCAAAATGAATGGAAGCTGTGCCATAGGTCTTGAAAACGCTGAAGTGCGCATTCTTCCCCAATTGTTTACTCACCTCTTTGGCTAGTGCTATCCCATTTCCCACACATACGAAATCTATGTCTTTGGAGGCTCTGCCAAGAAGCAAATCGCGCACAAAGCCTCCAATAATGTAGGTCTCAATGCTAGTCGCCTGCGCATGATCGGCCACTAGAGAAACGGGAAACGTCTGCGTGATCGGAGTGAAGTCTGCCATGAATGGACAAAAGTATTCGTAATCATTCGCTGACACGGCAAAACATCCAATTTTATGGCAATCAAGCGTAGATTTGTCCATGTATGAAGTACGCTAGCATCGAGGAGGAAATCAATGATCTGACGGATCAATTGAATTATCATAACCATCTGTATTATCAGGAGAACCGCTCGGAAATTACCGATTTCGAATTTGATCAACTCTTGAAGCGATTGGAATTGCTTGAGGCTCAAAATCCTTCGTTGAAACGTGCGGATTCGCCAACACACAGGGTGGGCGGCACCATCACAAAAGACTTTGAAACAGTCTATCACACCTACCCGATGTTGTCATTGTCTAACACCTATTCAGAAGAAGAACTGCTGGAATTTGATGGTCGAGTGCGAAAGAACCTGTCGGAACCTTACGAGTATTTTTGTGAACTGAAATTTGACGGTGTAGCACTTAGCCTCACGTATGAAAACGGCGTGCTCACACGAGCTGTCACCCGCGGCGATGGAGAGAAAGGCGATGACATCACGGCCAATGTGCGCACCATCCGGTCGCTCCCGCTCAAAATACAAGCGCATAGAATACCTGGTCATTTTGAGGTACGGGGTGAGGCATTCATGCCCAAAGAAGTCTTTAACAAACTCAACGAACAGCGGGCTCAAGAGGGCGAAGCGCTGTTGGCCAATCCGCGTAATACCACTTCGGGAACATTAAAAATGCAGGATTCGCGCGTGGTTGCCGGTCGGCAACTCGATTGCTTCCTTTACGGCTTGTATGGCGAAGATTTGGACGTACGCACGCACGAGGAATCCATCCAACTGCTCACAGCCATGCACTTCAATATTTCTCCTACCTACAGGCGTTGTGCCGACATCCAAGGCGTGTTAGCCTATATCAAAGAATGGGAACACAAACGACATGAGTTGCCATTGGAGACAGATGGTATCGTGATCAAGGTGAATCGATTAGATCAGCAAGAGCAGTTGGGCTTTACGGCTAAATCTCCCCGATGGGCCATTGCTTATAAATACAAAGCAGCATCCGCTCAAACCAAACTTCTCGGCATTACCTATCAAGTCGGGCGCACGGGAGCCGTCACGCCGGTGGCGGAGTTAGCACCTGTGCTATTGGCAGGCACCACGGTGAAGCGTGCTTCATTGCACAATGCCAACGAAATAGAACGATTGGATATCCGCATTGGTGATGTGGTATTTGTAGAAAAGGGCGGAGAAATAATCCCAAAAATCACTGCGGTAAACTTCGAAAAACGAGTCGCTAACACCCCTCCCCTAGCGTACATTTCTGCTTGCCCAGAATGTCACACGTCCCTTATTCGGCAAGAAAATGAAGCCGTCCATTACTGCCCCAATCACGACGGGTGCCCACCTCAAATCTCAGGCAGAATAGAGCACTTCATAAGCCGCCATGCGCTGAACATCGAAACGCTCGGCCCTCGCACGATCCAAGGGCTCATCCTAACTGGTATGATTCGGAATATTGCCGACCTTTTTGACCTCTCCTTTGATCAATTGAATGGCATCATGCTGGAAGAAGATGGAGGCAAAACCAAGGGGCGCTCTATTCAGCAAAAAACCGCCAATAACATCTTGCAGTCCATTGAAGTGGCCAAAAACACACCCTTCGAAGATGTGCTGTATGGCTTGGGTATTCGCTACGTGGGGCGTACCGTCGCAGAGAAGTTGGCGGACCATTTCCGAAATATTCAGGCACTGATTGACGCAACCATTGAGGAGCTAGAGGCTGTGGACGAGATCGGCGAGCGGATAGCCCAATCCGTGCGCGCCTATTTCCAAAATGAAGAAAACAGGACGATCATTGCCCGTTTGGCGGCTGCCGGTATAAAACTGGAGAAGGAAAACGCCTTGCTGTCGGAAGATGCTGCCCTTGCCGGTCGCACTTTTGTGGTCTCCGGCACCTTCGAGGGATATGAGCGCGAAGAACTAAAAAAGACCATTAAATTGCATGGCGGAAAAGTGGGGTCTAGTATATCTGGCAGCACGGATTTTCTACTGGCGGGAGCCAACATGGGGCCTGCTAAGCTGGCCAAAGCGGCAGAGTTGAACATACAGGTGATTTCGGAGCAGGAATTCAACAAGATGATTGGAAAGGCATGATCAAAAAAGCACTCCTCAACAGACTAAGTAAGAAAGTGGAAAAATCGGGTGAGCCGACCAGCTATTCAAGCGCCCTGTCGTTTGGCATTGTTGGGTTGTATGAGTTGTCCGATCAGATCGAATCATTAGCAAAGGCGTTTCAGGGTGAAGGCAAAAGTTGCCGAACCATCTACTTTGTAACAAAGCCCAATAAGAAGGAAAACTACCCGACCAATACATTCACTCCGAAAGACATCACCCTGTCTGGCGCCATCCAATCGGTGGAATTGCAATACTTTACGAAGCAAGCCTACGATTTCCTGATTTGCCTTGACCCAAGTGGCAGCAAATTCATGAAATATTTGCTTTCAAAAACCGTTTCTGGCCATAAGGTTGGATTATTTCATGCCAATTTTAAGGCGCACCTGGATATGATGCTCATGCCGAAAGAAATAGAAAACGCATCAGCTGAGTTGATAAAGTATGTCAAAATGATCAGACATGACTAATAGTTGGAAAGGAACTGGAGTGGCCCTAGCCACCCCCATGCAGGCAGATGGAGCCATTGACTTTGTCGGTTTTGAACGACTCATCAACCATGTGATAAGCGGTGGGGTGAATTATGTGGTATTGCTTGGCACTACAGGTGAAGCGCCCACAATAAATTGGAAAGAAAGCCGGGCATTGATTGATTTTGTGAGTGAAAAAATTGCCGGGCGCGTCCCCCTAGTCCTTGGCTTAGGCGGGAACGACACGCAGGGCATTTTAGAAAAATTGAAGGAGATTAAAAGTGTCCCCGTCCAAGCCATTCTTTCAGCCAGCCCTTATTATTCTAAGCCTTCGCAGGAAGGAATCTATAGACATTATCTTGCGTTGGCAGATGTTTCCACATTTCCTGTCATTGTTTACAATGTACCTCATCGCACCGCGTCTAACGTATCGGCTGATACCACCCTTCGCCTAGCCGCTCATGCTAACATCATTGGAGTGAAAGAGGCTTCCGGCGACCTGACACAATGCAGTATCATAGCCAGGGATAAACCCGATGACTTTCTCCTTCTCAGTGGAGATGATATGCTCACCTTGCCCATCCTAGCACTCGGCGGAAAAGGCGTCATTTCGGTGATTGCCAATGCCTACCCGAAAGAATTTTCCGGCATGGTTCAAACAGCACTGGCCGGCAATTTCCAAGCAGCCGCTGCACAGCACAGCCATCTGCTTGATAAAATTCTGCTTTGTGGTAAAGAAGGCAATCCTACATCCGTCAAAGCGGCACTTGAGGCATTGGACATTTGCCAACGTCATGTGAGACTCCCACTGGCCCCCGCATCCGATCCATTAGTCCAAGATTTTCGGAAAGCGGGCAAAGCCTGAAGTGTGCTTGAGTGCAAGGAAAATCTTAAACAGCCTTGGGTAAGGTGACGAAAAATTCAGTCCCCTTTCCCTGCTCAGTTTGGTACGTTACCGAACCATTCATGAGCTCTGTATACATTTTCACAATGGAAAGCCCCAATCCGGTAGACGGTTCGCCCGCAGTGGATACGGCGCTCAATTGCTGATATTTCTTAAAAATTCGCTTTTGATCTTCTTCCGTAAATCCCGGTCCCTGATCTGAAACGATCAACGTCACCGCATGTGCGCTTTCCTTACAATGCAATCGCACGGTAGTCTCGCGCGACGAGAATTTCAACGCATTCGAAATCAAATTCTCAAGAATCTGTCGCAGGTACACACCATCAGCCAATACGCCTACCTTCTCAGGTTTCACTTCCAGCTTAATTCCCTTCGCCTCTGCCCTTGGGCTAAATTGTACCACCAATTGTTCCATGATCGGCTCCAAATCAACCGGTTCAATAGATACGTTTCTACTCCCTGACTCAATGGCATCCACGTCCAATATCTTACTGATCATGCCGCGCAGACGCTCGGAGGCTTGCTTTATGAAAGAAACAATCTGCACCTGATCATCAGCAAGCTGTCGCTTATCGCTAAGCAGCATATCTGACAAACTTAGCATTTGATTCACCGGATTGCGCAAGTCGTGCGCAACCACCCGTATCAGATTGTTCTTTTCAAGGTTCAACTCCAGCAACTGCTCGTTGTGTTGTTCAATCAAACGCTGCTTCTCGGCGAGCGCCACATTGGCCTTGGCCTTAAGAAAGTAACGCACATAAAGCAACAACGCTATGAGCACCACGAGCACCACCCCCACGATGAGCCAGTTAATCAACCTCTGACGCTCATGCTCTCGGATAGCTGCCTGCAACAGTTCTTGCGCCTGCAATTCCTTCTCCTCTGTAAGTAGAATGATCTCTTCGTAAGGGCCTATATCCACCGACAGTGAAATGCGTTCAATCAAATCTGTCACATCATTGCCCAAGTATTTGGTGATGATCCGATGCTTATCCAATTCAAATTGCTCACTGGTGAAGTAGTCATTCACCGGCACGTCCCAATCACTATCCTTCGGGAAAACAAAACTCAACCCTTCGAGCTTAAGTGGGTAAAAATACTGGCGCTTGACGCTCGTATGCGACTTGAGTGAACGAAGGAAATTTGGCAAATCTAAGTAACCGAACGTATTCGGGGTACGCTGAATGCGATCAAGGACTTGCCCTCCATTTTCCACATAGATAAGGTCACTTTTTAGCCCACGGCCATCCTTCAAGAGCAACAGTTCTCTTTCCAAAGTGGTATTCGGAATGGTCACGATCACAGCATCTCTGAAAATGGCACTGAAATCATCCGCCGTTTTGGCAATGGGAAATCCGCCATGGGAAATCAACACAGAAATATCAGGGAAAAAGGGGGGTGTGAATTGAAGTACTTCCTTTCGCTCAGGAGTTATGGAGATGGAGGAAGCACCAAGCGTTCCGTTTCTAGCTGAGGTGATGGAATTAAGCACCTCATTAAAGCTCTTAGTCTGTCGCCACTCAACAGCTATGCGCACATTATGCTTTTTCTCCAAATATTTGGCAAATGACAAGATCAACTCGTGCTCAGCCGCATCCAAACCTTCTTTCCCCGTGCTTGGAACGGTCATACTCGGATGCCAATAAACGACAATTGTGCCTTTGCCAGTACTTCTAATTGAACGCCATGATGAAGCGTCTTGAGCCCAAACAAAAGTGCAGAAAAAAAGGAAAAACACGTACAAATAATGTCGTCTCAACTGACACATTTCGTTAACAGAACAGTAGAACTAAAATACGAAAGCCAACCCGATTAGGATTGGCCTTCGCGTCTATTCATCTTTTGCTTAGTGCTGTATTATTACCTTCTTGGGTACCCAAGAGTCCTCATCATTGAATATCTGAATGATATACATGCCAGCAGGTAGGTTTTGTGTATCAATGGTCACCTCCTTGATGCCTCGCTCGATACGACCCACTTTCACTTCTCTTCCGCTCTGGTCAGACATTCTCCAGAATACAGGCTTCATGGGTGCCTCTGCCAATCGCATACTCATACGCGCATCCGCAGGGTTAGGATACACGGTTAGCACATCTTTATTGAGCAAGTCTTCCAGACCGGTAACCACATTTGCTTTTCCTTGTCCGGTAAAATCCACAAATCCTGCCTGCTCCACGCTTCCGATTTTGAGCGGATTTGGATGGTTGTAATACTGAACAAACGCAATCACTCGGATATTATCAGGATCATCTATTCCACTGATGGTCCAATCCATCTCTGTCTGTATCTCTTGACCTGCCACAAGCGACCCTCTGTAGTATTGTCCTTCAGGGCCGGGTAAAAGCATGCGAACCACATAGGGTATCGATTCATTGTTGTATATCGTCGTACCATCAGCAGTACTCGATGATATGTTCGGCTTAACTCTTTCCACTATTGCAAAGAAGAATCCGGCTTCCACATCTTCTGTAATATTTACAGTAGATGTAAATGTGGCCGAAACAGACAATACAGTAGGATCCGACGGGTCTATGACAATATCATCTCCAATTATGAAGTCCGCATCCGCTAAGGCAAGGGCATTAAACGCATTGGTAAAGTCCTCCGGATTATCATCCAAATTATAACTCACTGATTGTCCGGCGATTCGGGTATTAGGCACATCCGTCAGACCATAGAAAGTAGACCGTGTAGCCGGATCCACTTTATTTCTAGCATTGATTTGGTCTACCGCAGCTCCGTCATTATACATATCCGTGAAGTAATTGATCCACAGACCGGCCGTACCAGCGTTCCAATCAATGGTGTGTTGCACATTACCAGCACCATCGACCTGTCCACTCTCAATAAATTCCTCATACCGCTTGCTATCCGCTGATAAGGTGGAGGCGAATTGCTCCACAAGCATCACTTTATTAATTTCGTAGATGATAAAGTTATCAAATGCAAAACCTGTCGAAGCATTGGCCTTAGTAGAATTCAATGCAGCAAAGGCAAACCTGAAGCGAAGAGTAGTATTAGCATAATTACCAAGAGCCAATTGATGACGCGCTTCCACCCATGTCGGAGTACGAACCTCGCCTGCATATACGACATCCGCGAAACCTACCAATTGACTGTTGCCTGCTCCTAAATTCTCAGGATATCTTCCTACCAATTCTCCTGGACCGGCTGAAATTCCTTGGTGTGAATACCAGTTGATACCGGAATTGATGTTATTATCCCCAAGTGTACTCCAAGTTCTGCCATCATCGTCAGAAACTTGCACCACCAATCCGTCACGATTTGAGTCAAAATTTCTCAAGTACTCAAATCGAATGGCAGGATTCACGTACTGACTAAAATCGAAGGCCGGTGAATAGACATACGATATTTCACCCTGATAATACGTTCCGGCATTGGCCGTGGTAGCCAATGTACCATTGTCAATTTGCCATGATGATTGTCTGGTATCAGTTTTACCCGATTCATTTGCACGCTCTACATACCATTGATCTAGGTTAGCAAAATCCTTCAAATAACCACCATCTGTGATAGGATCGCCTAAATCTTCTACAGGCAGAATTGTTACGGTACGGTAAAGCGGCGGATCAGGAACAAAAGGAAGTACCTGTGGAGCTGTTGAAGCCATTTGATCATTGGTTATAGAGCAACCCTTGATGGTTTGCATCGTCAAACTCGCACGATACTCACCAGCCGTCAACCCTATGAATTCCATAGGGCTTAGGTCAAACGCTGACACACCATCACCCGTTCTTTCAATGAATGCAACTACATTATTGCTCAGGTCACGCAATTCAAAACGAAGGAAGGTCAACGAATTGTTATTCAGCAACGAGTTGTCTTGGTATAGTTCCACATCAAAACCGGCCGCTGAATTCTCAGTAATACCCACATACGTGAATGTTGGAATTGGCGCATAGCCTTGCGTTTCTGACTCAGTAATAGTAATCGAACAACCAGTCAAGTTATTAGTAACCGTCACCGCCAAGGCGAAAATCAAGTTGTCTTGTTCGAACTCAACTGTGTTATCTCCAACCTTTTGAACCAGCACTTGATTTGTCACTGGATCCACTGTAGAACCAGCACTCACCGATGCAGCAGGCAATGCCCAATTGAATGTGTAGTTACTGTAATCTGATACCCCTTCCAGTTCAATTCTAGCACTCTTAGTCCATCCTAAGCAAAGGGCATCAAATACGATAGAACCATTGGTGGCATCCACAACAGGTTCTGGGCGAGGATGCACATACAAGTCTTTACTGATTGTATTCAGACAGCCAAATTCATCTGTATACGTGAACGTAATGGTATGAACAGAATACGGTGCGTATGGTCTTTCGAGTACAGGCAATCCAGCATGAACTAAATCATGCGCCGTTTTTGGATTAAACAAGGCCTTGTTGTTACCATCAGAGGATATTCCATTGCCCGAGAAAGAACCATTACCTACATCAAATCTATACCCAAGATTGAGTACGCCTGCTTCATAGGTATCAGGTCCAAAAAGTCCAATTAGGTTGATATTGCCATCGTCATAGCAGAAATGATCAGCGGCAAGTGTCACGTCTGTCACAGAAGCATCGTCATCACCCAAGAAATTGGTATCATCTCGAACAATATCTTGGCCAGCTACAGTAAAGGATAGATCAGGATCTGGATAGATATTAATAATCGCAGTAGCAGTACTGATACAATTTGTATTTACCTCCTGATATAAATTATCCGTCAAATCTTCATAGGTCATGGTGATTTCATGCACTGTATGAGCCCCTCCTACAGAAGTACCACCGGCATCCAAATGCCATTGAGCCATAACGATTGTAGGATCAATTCCACTACCACTGTATATAATGGAACCAGAAGCCCTGCCAAATGTGGCCAAATCCTGATTGTCATAAACATAAGAGAACACGGAATAATCCAAATTCGCAATATCAGTGGCAGCTGCCACTCCAATAACTCCCGCATCAGTAGTCATAGTAAATGGAACATCCACATCTTCTTGACAATACTGATTGCCATTGACAATACCATTGAAGGTCAGGATGGGCAAGGACTGTTCTTCATGAACTTCCGATATACTGAAGTCACAACCCGTAAGATTATTGGTTACAGTAACCCCAATCGTAAAGGTCTTGTTACCATCTGAATTCAGTTTTGTAGATGTAAACGTTACCTCATTCAAATTTTGTGCGATACCACTCGCTCCAAAAGGAAGCGTCCACGTGAATGTATAATCTGAATAGTCAATTACCTCCATTCCCGTGTCAGGATCCAAAAGTGGAACAAACGCTGTGATAGGTGATTCTACGCAAATCGCGGAGAAATGAATCTGATCTCCTGCCTCAGGTCCTGCCGCAACTTCGATAGGATTTGGTAGCGGATTAACATACAATACCGCACTCACAGAATTTAAACATGAATATTGATCTGTAAATGTGTAGGTCACTGTATGCGCTGTTCTCGCTGCGTGTGGGTTTGATCCGCCTCCATAATAGGAATCATGCGCCGCAGCTGGTAAGAACAAGGCCGTGTTATTACCTGTAATAGATACAGCACCTGCAGTAGTACTGCTGAACGAACCCGTACCTAGGGCAATGTTATATCCCAAAGCAGACGTCAATGGCCCAAAAATACCAACCAAATTCACTGAAGCATCATCATAACAGAAATCATCTGCCGACATGTCACCGACACTTACATCACCAATAAAGCCTACGTCTGAGCGATCAACACCCCCAACCGTAAAGGTCAAATCAGCATCCGGATAGATGGTTATCGTAGCTGTAGCCGTACTGATACAATTTGTATTCACTCCTTGATACTGGTTATCCGTCAAGTCTTCATAGGTCATAGTGATTTCATGAATCGTATGATATCCTCCTAATGCAGAACCACCTGCATCAACATGCCATTGATCCATATCAATTGTAGGATTGATACCGTTTCCTGATGCTATGACAGATCCCAATCCAAAGCCCAAATCAGCGCGGTAGGAATAAACTGAATAATCCAGATTAGCGATATCTGTGGCAGCCGCCACTCCAATCACTCCCGCATCAGTAGTCATAGTGAATGGAACATCCACATCTTCTTGACAATACTGATTGCCATTGACAATACCATTGAAGGTCAGGATGGGCAAAGATTGTTGCGTATGAATCTCCGATATAGTGGACGAGCAACCTGTCACATTATTCGTTACAGTAACGCCTATAGTAAAGGTCTTATTCGGCGTTGTATTCGAAATGCTAGAGGTATAAGTAACTTGATTGTCCGTGTAAACAGCCCCAGAAGCATCTCCGGGTAGACTCCATGTGAACGTATAATCTGAGTAATCTACATCTTGTATACTTACGAGAGCAGGATCATCTATCCGTACACGCGCCACTATCGGTGAGTCCACACAAATTTCCACAAATTCTATTTGCTGTGCCCCAAAGAACTCAACAGGATCAGGAAGTGGATCGACATAGAGCGTCTTGGTAACCGTTTGTGAACAGCCATCGCTATTGACATAAGTAAAGGTCACTAAAGTACCCGCCGGATTATAGGCATAGGGATCGCCTCCATTGGCAATGCTCGGATTCCAAGTTGCAGAAGTTTGCGTTTGTTGGGTCACACCTATACCACTCCATGTTCCACTTTGACCAAAACCAAGTCCTGCATTGCCAATATTGAAAATACCATTCAGGTTCACGTTATAATTTCCGTAACAGAAGTAGTTTTCATACGAGCCATTGGTATCATCCAAGAAATTGACCGCAATATCAATATCCGTACTTGGCTCAATACGAATACGCTCCTCGTAAGTCGCCAAACATTCGGTCAAATTACCTTGGTAGTCGCGCGTTTGATCGCGGTATTGCACAGTAATAATGTGAACAGTGGCATCACCACCAACACTTTTTCGAACACCGTCGTAATCGGCGAAGGCATTTCCACCTGCATTTTCATGAAGGAATTCCAAATCCAAAACGGGGAATGAACCTCCATCTGCATCCAAAGCCGGAAATCCAGGCGCAAACATATTTGTAGTCGCATTGTAAGATACCACGGTCCACTGAACGACATTGGCAGGATTTACAAGACCTACAGGATCGTTCGAACCACCTGTCCCAGGAGGATCATAGGTATCTTCCACCGTAAGCTGCAATGGCGCAAAGGATGGGTCATTTACTATATCTGAACAAAATTCCTCATTATTGGTAATTTCAAGGAAGTTCAACGTGGGTACATCTTGCTTTGCATGCGTTTCATTAATCACAACAGAGCAACCATCTGGATTCGTGACTGTAACCCTGAAGTTCAGCGTATTGTTTTCCAAAAAGAAATAATTGCTGTTCTGGAACTTACCCGGCATATTAGGCCCTCCGGCCAATGCATTGAAGTCTGCGGAGTTACCATTTATTTCCCAGAAGAAATTATAACCCGTGTAATTAGTCACTGGCGTTACCCCATCTGCCGGATCAAGCATTTCGATGTACGCATAAGTAATTGAACTCTTACAGATGTCATAGAACTTGATTTGATTAGTATTGACCACACCTGTTGCACTTGGCCGTGGCTTAACGATTATCGTTTTGGTCACAGTTGTATCGCAACCAAACAAATCTGTATAGTTGAACGATACTGAGTAGGGCGTCTCAGGCTTAAATGGATTGCTATCATGCGCAATGTCAATATCAAAAGTACCATCATTATTACCCAAATTAGCGATAGTTCCTCCCGGTGCATCCGTAGAAAACAAATTGCCAGTCAAGTTGGCCAATGGAGTCATTGTAACTCCGGGATCATTGAATACGCCTTCTAAATCCAATGAACCATCATCATAACAAACCTCAATTGGCGCCCCGCTATTCACTGCCGGATCAAGTTCATAATCTAATCCATCAATTAAAAAAGTGAAATCCGGCTTGGGTTGAATATAAAACGTCAAGGTATTTGAAATTTCACAATCCCCATTTGGTTGCAAGTAATACATTGTTATGGACACAACAGAAGCAGCTCCACCCATTTCCGATCCACCGGCATCTGCGTGAAGCACGTCAATATCCAAAACAGGATTTCCTGTTCCTGAATAAACATCAGCCAAAGACAAATTATTAGCATTACTTACAGTATAGGAATAGCTAAGACGGGTGGCGGGCGAAAGAACATCTGCTCCTTCAGACTGCATATCAAACACAAGATTACCCATCATATCAGAGCCGAGATCATCCCAACAAAACGTATCATTATTCGAGACCGGGCTAAAGGTCAAGTCACTTTGATCGTACACATCCACACGAATAATCGTACTCTCACTTTCAACGCCTTCATATACCACGGTACTTCCTACCATGATGCTGTCAGTAACCTGAATTACTTCAAAATATTCTTCTGCAGAAGTGGTCAGTCCTGCTAATTGTAAAACAGAGAAATTAGCCTCTGTACCTTGGTAAAGAAGTGAACCCCTGGCTTGCGTACTATTGTTGTAATCATACCACCTGAAAAACTTATTACCTCCGAATGCAGAAGTAGCATCCAACTGTAAAACCGTTTCTAATTGGTCAGTGCAAATTGTGAAATAATAATCCACAGTTGCATCATCATTGCCTCCATCGCCATCACTATTCAGCTCTGGGAAAGAAGGTGACTGCCCTAGAGTACCTGCCGAATTATCTGAAACGACCGCAGGTCGGTCTTGACTCGCATGAACGGTAATAGTCACCGCAGCAGGCACACCTGTTTCGCAACCGAGAAAATTTCGTCCAGATTGCGAATAGTCACCACTACCAAAATAATACGTGTAAACATCGTTTACATTGTCATTTCCTTTATCGGCTGTTACTCCCAAACTCAATTCAAGTCTGTTATTAACATCTGAGACGGCCAATCCATTCAGGGTATTTTGTGTCATCGGTTGTCCAGGTGTCAGCGTAGCGATATCATCAGTCTTGCTTATGTCACCATACCATTCATATTTTTCCTGACCATTCGCATACGAATGAAAAATAGGATCAAGGTCATCTCCTTCCGAGACATTGTATGCTAACGTGCCACCAATCAACTGATTATGAGCAGTCAAATCCGTAGCGTTTGGTGTGGAAGGCTCATTCCAACCATATATTATTAGAAAAGCATAATTACCCGTACATCCATTAAAATCTGAAGACAGATTGTCGTTTTCGACCTTCGTAATACCTATTTCCTGATAGGAATTATTGCCACCAGTGGAGGCACGAAGGGTCACCAGATCTAATTGTGCCCCTGAAATAGTATAACCGAATTCATAATCACGGGTAAGAACGGAATTAGCCCCTGAAGTCACTCCTACAACATTCTCCCCATTTGCAAAATACCCCGTGTTGTAAACTAACAATTTACCCTCGCTAATGCCATATATAGTGGCTTGGTCTCCATTCGTTTGACCCTGAACAACTTCTCCTATTTGGAAACCAGAGGTAGAACTTACGGACAATGAATACAAATATGCTCCAAGAATCCCTTGAGTAGGGTCATTTACGTAGTGCTGCTGTACTCGATATACAGTTGTTCCCGTAAGGGCACCTAATTCAACTACATCGGGAGTAAAAGAGCCTCCTTCAGGGACGCAGTAGTCAAATGTGTAATAATCACCAGATTTGACTTGAGCCGGCCAAGCTGTAATATCAACCGTTGGAGCCGTTGGCTGCCCGTACACTTCGACTGTCACTTTACGTAATGCGGATTCACAGCCATCTGCAGAGGTCGTACTGAAGTAAAAATCAACCGTCTCATCTGCCCCATAATAACCGAACTGCGCATTCAGACCTAAATCTGCCGGAGACACATACGTCAAATTCTCTAAGGATGGGATAGGGTTTAAATCCTCATCATACCATGTTACATCGCCCGTGGTTAAAACCTCTGTGTAAGAATCAAGAATAATATTGTTATAAACATTCGCTGAATAATCATAAATGTAAAGGGTTGAACCCACGTCCAAATTAGCATAGAGATAATTTACATCAAAAGTAATGTTGCCGGGTGTATCGTCAGAGAACAAATAACCATAGCCGACGTATTGACCAAGGCTATTGTAAGCAAAGAAATAATTGAAGTCATTGAATGGAGATCCTGTATATCCGGTAATTGTACCAGATGCTGAAACAAAGCCGCCTCCAGGCAATGTATAGCCCAAAGCCGTATTGTTTTGACAGAACTCTAGCAAATATTCATCACCATTTACAAATCCGCTATTACCACCAGACGAAATAGTGCTGGCACTCAATGTAGGCATTGCAGGTTGCTCATACACTGTAACGTCGAATTGTAAAGTGGCTTCACAATTTGCCGTACCCAAAGGACCTGTCGTATATATTATACGAAAATCACCAAAGTCATCCGCCTCTGCAACGCCATCCTGATCAGGATCTCCTGGGTCAAAGCTATTTACTGCACCTGAAGAGAAATCGGCATATAAAGTAGGATAGGTAAGCGTACCATCGTCTCTATATAAAAGATAACCATTTGAAATATCAACATTAGTTTGTGTTACAGTTGTGGCAACCGGAGTACTAGGAATAGTATTATTGATATTGCTCACATATTGGAGCGAGCGCTTCAACGTGAATTCAGCATCATCCGAACAGAAGTTTTGCCCGTCCACTAAGTTTGTAATAGATAGCGCAGGTTTGCCATAAATCAAAATATAATCTTCAGCTCCGGTACGAAACACCATATCCGTTCCATCATATATGGTCGTCACACAATAAATATTCTCCCACGAACCGTCAGGGACGGAAAAGTCACTAGGCGAAAAGCCAAGAGTATATGGGGCTGTTATTGGATATACCAGCGAATTTCCATCATAGACATCCTCCCCGTCAAGATTATAAGAGCCACCATAATTTTGACCAGTAGCTAAGAAATTAGTTAAATAATTAGTATTAGGTGCCGCATAAACACCACCAAATGTTGAATTATCAATACCCAAGGCATATACAGTTTCATCACTGCAAAATATATCTTGAGGAGTGCCCGAGAACAAAGCAGCAGCAGCTTGTACGGTAAACTGACGGGTTAAAATCATGGAAACCCCCGAAATATTATTTGTGACAGTATATCCAATAGTATGAGTATTTATTCCGGCAGTAGACGGGCTAAATTGTACGAGCAAGGGATTTGCAGAACCATCAGGGATACTGAGACCGGCACCAGTACTTTGCACGCTTACCGTGTGATTAACCGGATTACTCAAATAGAAATTGTAAGTACCGTCTGTCACGTTAAAGGTTCGCTGGGTAAACGTTTGAGAAATTCCAACCGTCAGAGGATTATCATCATCAAACATCAAAATACGCACAGTGTATGGATCGCTTTCGCAATTAAATCCATTGGTTTGTGTCACTGTAAATGAGTAAACCCCGGCTTGTGAGAAATTGAAATAACCAGTACTGGTAGAGCCGTCAAGTAGCGTAGCTAAATCAGTGTTTGTGGGTTCCGTTCCGCTAGGAGCTACTCCTTGAAAAACGAGGTTCCCATTGTAATCATACCAACTTACTGTATTACCATTAGTTACTTGATCTGCTACGCTCAGCTGAAAAGCATCATTAACCCGCGATACCACTCGCTGTACATTTGCAGAAGCAGGGAGGATATCAAAAGAAGTAATGGCACTCGGAGTGGGATTACTTGTCAAAGTAGCCAAAACTTGACCGTCGGTACTTGCACCGAATATACCCGCAGAACTAGTAAGAATAGTTACATTTTGACTCGCTGTGGCTACACTTGATCTGATTTGTAGGCCGGAAATTGAAATATTGTCATCCACAATATCGTCATTCACGGTAAATATCAAGCGAAGGATGGCATTACCAATATAAGAAGCGACGGCTGACACCTCACTTCCATCCGCCGGCATATCCACGTTACTTACTGTAGGTAGCACAGAGGTATTGAATTCAAAGTTATCCGGTAACAATATCAACATGGTGCCGGATGAAGCAAAGTCCGTGACCGCATTTTCATTGATTTCAATTGCTGCAATGGTGGTATAATCATTTCCAACACAGATGTCAGTCACCACAGGAGCTACTATGGTAACACCCCCTTGGATTTGTATCTCGTTAAGCGTATTATCAAAGCCTGTATTACTAGCTCCATCAAAAGTGGTCAGGGATACATCATAAGTACTGGCATCCGATAAGGTGACATTTGCAGTCCATTCTCCATAGCCACCCGCATCAACCACATTTGCTAAAACTCCGCCTCCGTCTACGTTGACCAAGATCAACGCATCAGGATCATCCACGCGTCCATTAATTGATGGAGTGAGTGAGGTGTACACTTTAGGATAGGTATCATAAGGCAATGCGTTATCGGCATCAGCCAATTGCGCATAAGGTGCAGCATCGTCCACTGTACCCGTAAAGGTTTGAAGCGGGTTAGTATTGGACACAGTTGCTAAATCAGACAATGTTGCCGATGCTAACATGACATCAGGGCTTGCTGCTGTATTGCCACCATTAGGGAACGTGACGGTTACGCCTGTAGTACCATCGAAGGAAACTCCAGAGGCTGTTTCTCCGCCGACGTTATAATTGGCAGCCACACCTGCACCGGTAATAGACTCTGAGAACGTAAGATTAACTTGATCTATCACTCCATCTGGTTCAGTGTCTGCTGTTGAGGCGGAAATAATAACCGGTCTTGCCTCATCTACCACATTGGCATCTGTTATTGTCTGTCCTGTTCCTCCTAGTGTATTTCCGTTGGCATCTGCAATGGAGGATGTATTTACAAAAACAAAATCGTCTATTCCAGAAATGGATGTTCCTGTTTTCGTAACAGCTAGCGTAAATACCTGATCCGTGTTATTTTGATTTATGGCCGTACCTAAGCTAACGCCAGCGAATGTAAACTCACCGGAAGCGATTGAGGCGTCATTAATCTCATCCGCAGCATACACCTCTATTCTATCAATATCGCCATCTTGATTATTGTCTAGAGCCGTCACTGTGAAATTCCCGAAAAATGGTGCCGCTAAATCTGTGCGAGCTGCTGTCGTAGAATTAAATGTAATTTCAGCACCCCCCACTTGATTACGAATTAAATCATTTCCTTGCGTGGCATCATCTACATATCGAACCTGAAATAAGTTAATTCCGGTAGTTTGGGGCTGTGATCCACTTGCCAAGTTAATTTCGAGATAGCCTCCTGCTGCTATGTCTGTGTCGTCATAATTTACTGCCACCTGAGTTAATTCAACTCCATCGTATATTATTTCTATACACTCTAACCCATCAATGGTGCGCTCATCTGCACCTCCTGCGGGGAGGGCACTTTCCTGAATATTTACATCAAAGGCGCCAAAATAAATCCGAACCCTGTCAATATCACCGTCTGTATCAGAATCATAGAATGCCGAATTGGAAATGGATGGTGTTGTAGAAATAAACAAATTATCTTCATTGAGTGTGCCGGGTAGCGGCTTAGGCATCAAGTTTCCATTTCCATCATTCACAGTGGATTGATTCACACGTGCTTCCACTGTAAATATCTCCGTTCCTGCGGCAGAACCTGTGTAGCTAAAGAATATGCGAATAACTGACTCACCACCTACAAGGGCAGAAGTTCCATCCGATTGAGTCACTGAATTAAATAATGGTGCAGTAGCCGATCCCCCTGTAAGTGTAATCTCCAAATCCTCTGAACCCACTGATGCAAAGTTCAACGGACTGGTGCCATCACCGGAATATACCGGCTCACTAAAGGTCACTTCTACATAGGCATTGTTGGCTGCTATTACCACGCTCTCAATTACAGGATCAGCTCCATCGGTAGTGCCTGAGAATGTCTGGGTAGAAGCCACCGAATTGCCTAATGCATCTTCCACACCGCCCGTTAGCAACTGCACATTTGGCGTAGCTCCTGTATCAAAATTTGGAGCAATCTGCTCAGTGAAAGTAATGGTAACCAAATCGTTATCATCATCAGCAGATGCAGATGCCTCACCTACATAAGGTACAGCCACATTCACGCCCGCAGAAGTGAATACTGACAGACCGTCATCTATATTTTCAGAGAACGTCAAATACACACGATCAATAAATCCATTATTGTCATTGTCGTCAGTAACGGCTGTTATGATCACAGGACCGGCACCATCTGTGCTGGCTATAGTTTGCAAACTGCCACGCACATTGCCTGCAGCATCTGAAACAGTGTTGGCCGGCATTTCAACATTTGGTACAGCATCCGTATCGTAGTTTGGTGCTATGGCTTCTGTAAAAGTTATTGTCAGGGAGTTATCATTATCATTGGTGGCATCAGGCGCATCACCGACATAGCCTACTACATCCAGTTGGCTCAAGTTACCGGCTCCATTGTCATCGTCAATGGCTTCAGAGAACGTCAAGATAACTCGGTCAATAAATCCATCCACATCCATATCCTCTGTAGAAGCGGCAGTAATTACTGGTGCAGCAGCATCCACGTAGGTATTTGCTTCATCATTGTTTGGTATCTCTTCCGCACCTAAATTGGCCAATATGCTCGAGTTAGAAGCGTTATTTGCTACATTCACATAGGTAACTGTAACTGCCGGTGTAGCAGTACCAGTAGCACCCGCAACTTGAAGGGTGATAGCATTAACATTGGTGGCAGAATAATCCGCCTCCACAATTGTAATCATTCCTCCACTTATATTGATGGCATCAAAGCCTGCACCATCAAGATCGGTTACATCGACATTAACATTGAATTCAAGTGTCAAACGATCTATATTCCCATCACCGTTGTTGTCAACCCATGTAGCCGAAGTTATGAAAGGAGTTTGACCTTTGGTTGCGAAGTTCAAGGTTGTATTATCCGCGATACCGGCATATACATTCACAGGGCTTGCCAGGTCTTCCAGTGCTGTGATGGCCACATTTACGGCATACTGATTGAGCAGGTTCAAATCGGTAGAAGGATTAATGGTCACCACATTATTTGAAATTCCAATTTGTGCATCTCCGATAGGAATTGTGCGCGTATCTGCTCCCGCACCGGTTATATCTACAAGGGTAATGTTACCGGATCCCGCTTGCACGTTTTCAGAGAACGTAAGCACAATATTGGCCACCTCATTCACGCCGATCGCATTATCCGCAGGTACAGATGAAATCAGCACAGGTGCTGCTTCATCAAAGAATTCGTTGGCTGAATAGCCATTTAATATTTGCAAACCACCACCTGTACCAACTATGGTATTTGTTTGTCCAGTACTGTATGTCACAGTCACACCCGGATCCTCCGTTCCAGATCCATTCGCAATATTGAAGGTAAATGTTGAAACATTCGTCACCGTAGCAAAATCAACGTTATTGGTGATAGATAAGCCCCCTGAAATCGCGATCGCACTAAATAGTTGTCCCGCTCCATTAGAATCCGTAAAATCAACAGGCGTACTAAAGTCTAGTCGCATTTGATCAATGTTACCGTCTGTATTGGCATCCAGCCAAGTCACCGTAAAAGTTGGAATATTGCCGGCCGTTGTAAAATTCAGCACCGTATTGTTGGCAATACCTGCATACGCATTACCACTGACGTCATCTATAGCTGTAGCATCTACTTGAATCGCATACGTTTCTGTAAATGCAAGATTTGAACCCGGATTAATGGTTATGGTACTGCTACCAAAACCGGACAATTCTGTAGCAGAAGCCACATCAAAGGTAAATCCACCCGCACCACCGTCACCACCATCTGTGATCGTGATATTGCCAGTTCCTGCTTGGACAGCTTCTGAGAAGGTCAATGACAAATTATTACTTACGATAAAATCTATCCCTCCATCCGCCGGAACAGATGAGATCAATACAGGAGTAGCTTCATCAGACACAGAGCCAGGATTAGCGGCATTAGCTATTTGTTGCCCCCCGGCCACTGCTACGATAGTATTTGTTTGCCCTTGATTATAAGCAACAGTTACTGCGGGTACTGCTGTGCCTGTAACACCAGTTACTGTGAATGTATAAGTTGACACGTTGGTAACAGTGCTAAAATCTATGTTATTGGTAATGGAAACCCCTCCAGAAATGGACAATGCACTAAATATCTGACCGGCCCCATTCGAATCGGTAAAATTGACCGGCGTGCTGAAATCCAAACGCAAGCGATCGATGTTTCCGTCACCATTATTGTCTAACCAAGCCACGTCGTAGGTAGGAGCTACTCCAATAGTCGTAAAATTCAAGGCGGTAGTAGTTGCTATACCGGCGTATGAATTGCCCGTCTCGTCATCAATGGCTGTTGTTGCAACAGTGACATGATAGTTATTGAAATTATCCAAATCGGTGGTCGGATTGATCGTCATGGTTGAAGTTCCAAAACCAGAAAGCTCAGGGGCAAAAGTCACATCGAAGGATTGTGTACTGCTTCCATCAGAATCATCAGTCAGTGTAATAATGCCTGTACCGGCGTAAACTTCCTCAGAGAAAGTCAACGTTTGATTAGCTGAAATTGACACTCCCGTGGCATTGTCAGCCGGATTGGATGAAAACAAAATCGGATTGGCTCCATCAATAACCGCATAGGGAACACGACCGTCAGTTATTTCTGTCCCCCCATCCTCGTTCAAAATACTGATGTTGGCAGTGCTTTCATAGGTTACGGTCGGGAAACTTGAAGGACCAGTTCCTGCGGCCAATCCCGTTACTCCAATTGTATAGGAGGTCACATCATTTGTTCCATCGTAATTCGTAATAATGTCGGCCGCATCGAAACTTCCGGAAGAAAGTATGAAACAATCAAACTGAGCGGAACCATTCGCCGCATCATCAAAATCCACATCACCATCATCTGCGGCAGTAAAGTTGAATGTTACTTCATCAATCGTACCATCAGCATTCGTATCATACCATGTCACTGTGTATTGAGGAGAAGTTGGTGTTTGGGTTATAAAATTAAAAGTGGTATTGTCAGATATACCCGCGAATGAATTTCCATTCAAATCGTCAATGGCCGTGGAGGCTATTTGAATGGCATAGGTCTCCCCTGCCTCCATATTAGCGGATGGGTTCAAGGTAATAGTTGCCGTACCCCAACCTGTAAGTTGGCCTGCTGAAGCGACATCATAAACAACCGTTCCAGATCCATCAGGATCGTCTAATAAAGTGAGGTTGCCAGTCCCATTGCCCACAGCTTCCGAAAACGTCATGACAATGTTGGCGCTAATGATCGCAAGACCGTTATCAGCAGGTGTTGAAGAAATCAACACAGGATCTGCATCATCGACATAGCTGGCGGCAACTGTTCCATTAACCATTTCGTCGCTAGTTCCGGCCGTAACAATGGCTGAAGAACCTGCTGTGGTATATGTAACAGTAGACACTGGTAGTCCTGTTCCAGTCAGGCCAGTTATAAACAAGGTTACAGATGCTACGTTTGTAGCCGAGTAATTGGCATTAGCAATTGCGGCACCACCAGTCAGGGAAATTACATTTAATCCATCTGCTGCGCCTCCTGCATCGGTAATATCCGCATTTCTGTTGAATGTTAAGACCAGCCGATCAATATTGCCATCCCCATTGTTGTCTAGCCATGTAGCGGAGGTAATGGTAGGTCCTGCGGCATCCACCAACACCGCAGCTGTTGATCCTACTGAATTCAGTGTCAAAACGGCATCATTACCAGGTGTATCTTCAATAGTTCCACCATTCAAAACAAGTGTACCGACAGCTATTCCGTTTAAGTCTTGGTCTCCCGACTGTACAACATAGCGAAACAAAAGTGCAGAAGTACCATCACCTGATACATAGTCTGCTGTCTCACCAGCAGCCCCTATGGTCAAATTCAACTGTGGCGTACCTGTCACTTCAACATTCGAACTCCAGTTGATAGTAAAATCAAGATTATCTCCCGTTTCGTACGTACCATTTGCAGGAACGGAAACGGAGGCTACTGTTGGCACCACGCCATCCACTAAAACACCCGTTAGGGTTGGTGCAGTAAACGTCAAATCACC
>ERZ1066134.256-NODE-256-length-39378-cov-28.788088_pt1 | contig 39378 bp, 31 predicted proteins | sample MGYA00382781_ERZ1066134 | MGnify/ENA primary metagenome ERZ1066134 (study PRJEB33369, sample SAMEA5778364) | biofilm metagenome | biome: Industrial cooling water; feature: Water cooling tower basin; material: Biofilm | place: United Arab Emirates | collected... | reverse complement strand
AAGTGAAGCATCTCCTAGCACCTCGCTAACGCGAAGGTGTAGGCTTCTCGCATCAGTGGCCCAGCATCCTGGAAGCCTCCGCGAGCAGGGACGGGATGACCCACCGCCCGTAATTTGATATTCCGTGCTGCGTTTTCGTCTCTATCCAACTCCAGACCGCAGACATGGCAGCTATGCCACCTATCGGCAATGGTTTTAGGAATGGTCGTTCCGCAGCAGGAACATTCTTGTGTCGTACCGTTTGGATTTACCGCAATCGTAGACACTCCAGCACTTGCAGCCTTGAGCGATAGAATTTGCAGAAATTGACCCCATCCGGCATCTGTAACCGATTTGGCTAACCGCGATTTAGCCAGTCCTTTGATGTTTAAGTCTTCGTGGGCAATGTGTTGACCGCCTCGCAGTAACTGTTTTGCCGTCTTGTAGTGAAAATCTTTACGTTGATTCGCCACCTTTTGATGAAGCTTTGCCACCCGCCTGATGGCTTTCTGACGGCGTTTTGAGCCTTTTTGCTTGCGGGAGAGTTGCCGCTGTAGCCGCCGTAATCGCTTCTCCGCCCTGCGGTAATGTTGCGGGATGTCTACGGATTCCCCGGCACTGGTGACCAGGAAAGACTTTAACCCCACATCAATCCCCATCGTGTTATCGAAGGTTGGGGCATCAGGGGTTAATTCGGGAATCGATTTGTCTTCCAGGCTGAGATTGACATACCAACCATCCGCCCGACAGCTAACCGTGACGGTTTTGATTTTGAAACCCTCCGGGATGGGTCGATGCACCACCAGTTTGATAGCTCCTAACTTGGGCAAAGTGATCCCGTTGCCCTGGATGCAGTCTTGCTTGACCTCGAAGTAGGTAAAACTGCGGTATCGGCCTTTGCCCTTAAACCGGGGTTTGCCTGAGCGCTTCCCGTTGCAATCGCCTTTTAGCCAGCGGTCAAAGGTTTTATCGACCCGCTTCACCACATCTTGCAGCACATGGGCATGAAGGTCTTTATATTCGGGAAACAGAACTTTGCTGTTGACCAGATCCCGCTTCTGGCTGTAGTAGTCGGGCCGGTCTTTTAACTCTGGCAGATGGCACACCAGAGGGCAGGCATTCACATCACAGCGATTCTGCTCGTACCAGTTAAACCGCTCGGCCAGTCGATAGTTATATTGCCGTCTGCACAACTCTAACCAGGTTTCCATTCTGGCTTGCTGTTGACGGTTGGGGCGTAAGCGGTACTGGTAGCAGGTTCGCATGGGTTCTAATCCGGTAAGTAGCGCAACAGGTCACCTGGTAAGCAGTCCAAAGCCTTGCATAACTTGTCTAATGTGTCTCGGTCTAAACGCTGTGGCATCTCGCGGCAAGCTTTTAATTTTGAAATCGTGTTTGGATGAAGTCCGGTACGGTCTGCCAACTCTCCAGTTTTGATATTTTTCTCCAGCATCAGAGATGCAAGCATCCAGCGTATGGTCATTTGGATATGTGTCAGTACGGCTGTCACCTTTATACCCCCTTATTGGTTAGCTTCTAGCCCATAGTACAATAATCTAACCACAATAGCAATAAGCTAACTGATTTGCTTGACAACTAACCGAAATGATTAGATAGCAGGTATAGAAAGAGCGGTTCCCACCGACCAAAGTTGAAACCGCCCTCTCTATCGAAAAACTTCGTAAGGACATCTTATCATGTTGACTCTTGAAACGCCCGTTACCACTGCCATTGAAGTCCCTCTGACCTGTGGGCAGTGTGAATTCTTCTTCCAGTCCCGCATTGCTCCCAAGTACGGCTGCTGCACCATCACGGAAGAAACCAAAGCCGTTAGCTGCCTGGCCTGCCCCAAAGTCTCCGTAATCTGCCCGTTCTAATCGCTTAACCTCTGCCCCTGCTGCCTTCAGTGGGGGTTTTTTGCGTCCCTGTAAACCTTCGAGTAAACCATTATGCACATTCCTGACAGCCTTGATAATTCTATCCACAAACTCCAACTGTTGATGACTGCCCTGGAACATCCCAATCTCGAATCCCTGGCTTGTCAATCCTCTAGCACTCTGCTGATGGAAGTGATTGATAGCCTCCAAGCCGTCAAAACCCGCTACAGGGAAATGATTGAACGGGAGATGAACCGGGCTAAGTTTCCCGCCATTGACCAGGTTATCGACACCCTGGATCTGCTCTGGATTCTCCACTTTGCCCTGGAGGGTAATGGTCATCATGCCCATGAACACGCCTCCGGGCCACTCTCGACCCCCATCACCAAACTGACCGAAGTGCGTAAATACCTGGATGGTGACCTATGAAATACCGTTCCTCTGGTCGTTCTGTCTCTGAACTGCGGGCACACCTGGTCTTGACCACCAAATACCGCCGCAAAGCCATGTCTCCAGCCGTCCTGAAACGCCTGACCGAATTGGTAGACCACCTCTGCCAGCGATGGGGTTGCCAGTTGATAGAGTTCAACGGTGAAGCAGATCATGTCCACTTGCTGTTTGGCTACTATCCCCAACTTGACCTCTCCAAGTTCGTCAACAACTTGAAAACGGTCACCAGTCGCATGATTCGGAAAGAGTTTGCTAGTCATCTTCGGAGGTACTATCGTAAGCCGGTGTTTTGGAATAGTTCGTACTATGTTGGTTCTTGTGGCGGGGTAACCGTCGAGATGCTGAAGAAGTACGTTCAGTCCCAGGGTCAGTAGCATCATCTATTGGGGGCCTCGGGGGTATCGAACCCCACTCAGCCCCCGCGCCATTCTTCCCCGCACTAAACCTCGGATGAGTAAACACATCCTCGGTTATAGTGGGGGGCTGCTGGCTAGATTGCTCAGTGCTGGCAGTACACCTGAAAAATGAGCTAAGGATGGTGTAATTTCACTACTATGTTTTAAGGTAGGGAGGCATGGATTTACCCCATCAACCCATCTGGACGCTATCAGCTGAAGCGGTCTATCAATCTCTTGAAGCCAGTGAAAATGGGTTATCGGATACTGAAGCAGAGCAACGCCTGACTGAATTTGGCCCGAATGAGCTACCGGAACCACCCCATCGTCCCCTCTGGTTAAGGTTTACAGATCAATTAACGCACTTCATGGCCCTGTTGTTGTGGGTGGCTGGCGTTCTGGCCTTTATTTCCGGCACTCCCCAATTGGGCTGGGCAATCTGGGCGGTGATCTGGATTAATGCAGGCTTCAGTTTCTGGCAGGAGTTTCAGGCAGAACAGGCTCTATCCGCCTTAAAAAATGTCTTGCCCATCCAGGTCAGGGTCTATCGCGCTGGCGAACTAAAACAGATTCCAGCCCGTGAACTGGTCAGGGGGGATGTCATTCAGTTGGAGGAGGGCGATCGGGTCTCCGCAGATGCTCGGCTGGTGGCTGCAGAAAGCCTCTATCTGGATGCCTCGGTGATGACGGGAGAATCTCTACCTGTGGCTCGTAATCCTCATCCGGTGCGGGTGCGGGAAGTAGCAGCCATTCGCGGTGGTAAAACCCTACCCAGGGGTGAACACCCCCTCCAGGAACCTGTCAATCTGGCCGAAATCCCCAATCTGGTGCTGGCAGGCTCTACCATTGCGGCGGGTCGGGGCAAGGCGGTGGTCTATGGGACGGGGGCACAAACGGAATTTGGTCGGGTGGCTCATCTCACCACGGCGGTTAAACGGGAACCCAGTACGCTGGAAGTCGAAGTGGCCCACATTGTTCGGGTTCTTACTGCGATCGCCGTCAGTATGGGAGCAATGGTGTTTTTGCTCACCTCCCTATTGGTGGGAATGGAGGTGAAAGAAAGCTTCATTTTTGCGATCGGTATCCTGGTGGCCTTAGTGCCAGAGGGGTTATTGCCAACGGTCACCCTTTCGTTAGCGATCGGGGTACGGCGAATGGTGCGGCAGAATGCGCTGGTACGGCGGCTATCGGCGGTGGAAACCCTCAGTGCCACAACGGTGATCTGCACAGATAAGACCGGCACGTTGACTAAAAATGAAATGACGGTGCGTTCGCTCTGGATTCCCTGGCAACCTGGAGAACACAATGGCAAGCCAGCGAATCATCCCGTACTGACCGGGCAGGGCAAACCTAACCATTCCCCAGAGATCCCCCCCACTCTGATTGAAATCACCGGAGCTGGTTATGATCCCACCGCTGGTCAGATTCAACTGCCTGCCAATTTTTCCGCAGTCTGGAAGGTCAATCTCTTGCTGACGGGGGCGGCGTTGTGTTCTAATGCCCGACTGATTCATCTGACTACTCCCAGTCGCTGGCAAGAAATTGGAGATCCGACAGAAGCTGCTTTACTGGTGGCCGCGGCTAAAGCTGGACTCAATCTAGCGGACCTACAACACCAGTTTCCCCGCTTGCGGGAAGTTCCGTTTGACTCCCGGCGGCGGATGATGACCGTTGTGCTGGACTGGCGATCGGCAACTGAATCCTATCCAGAATGGTCTGGGTTGGGCAATGGGGGACAGCTTTATCTGGCCATGACTAAAGGGGCTCCCCTGGAAGTTTTGCGGCACTGCACCACCATTTTGCGGAATGACACTCTGACTCAGTTGAACCAGACGGACTGGGATGAAGTGGTGGCAGCGAATGATGGCCTGGCCCAACAGGGTTATCGGGTTTTGGGGATTGCGGCCCGTGGCGGGGGTGAAGAAGTCTTGAGTTTGCGATCGCAGGATCTGGAGCAAAACCTGATGCTCATTGGTCTGGTGGCGATGTTTGATCCCCCCCGGCCAGAAGTGAGGGATGCCATTGCGGAGTGCCATACTGCCGGGATTAAAGTAACGATGGTGACAGGAGATTATGGGCTGACGGCTGAAGCGATCGCCCGTCAAATTGGCTTGGTGACTAATTCCGTTCGGGTTGTGACCGGGGAAGGGATGGGCCATCTCTCTGATGCCCAGTTGCAGCAAATTGTGAAATATCGAGCCGGATTGGTGTTTGCCCGCATGTCTCCTGAACATAAGCTGCGACTGGTCCAGGCTTATAAAGATATTGGCGAAATTGTGGCGGTCACCGGGGATGGCGTTAACGATGCCCCTGCCCTGAGAGCGGCCCATATCGGTATTGCCATGGGCATGAATGGTACGGATGTGGCGAGGGAAGCGGCGGATATTGTGTTGACGGATGATAACTTTGCCACGATCGTCACCGCAGTGGAGCAGGGGCGGGCAATCTATCAAAATATTCGTAAATTTATGGCCTACATTCTGGCCTCAAATGTGCCGGAATTGGTTCCTTTCCTGTTGATGGTGGCCTTGAAAATTCCTCCCGCTCTGGTGATCATGCAAATTTTGGCCATTGACCTGGGAACGGATTTGATTCCGGCCCTGGCTCTGGGTGCAGAACAGGCTGAAACTGGAACGATGCAGCAACCCCCCCGCTCAAAATCCCAACCCTTACTCGACGCTTCCCTGCTGTTGTGGTCCTACGGCTATTTAGGATTACTGGAAGGTGCATTGGGCACGATCGCCTTCTTTTTAGTTTGGTGGAGTTATGGCTATGGATTAGCAGAATTGCAAGCTGTGACCCCAGACATTCTTTCCCGTGCAGCCAGTGCCGCCACAATGGCCATCTATACCCAGTCGATCACCATGACCCTAGCGGCGATCGTCGCCTGTCAGACTGGAAATGTGTTTGCCTGTCGATCTGAACGCACTTCTATATTTAGGTTGGGCTTCTTTTCCAATCCCCTGATCTGGCTGGGCATTGCAACGGAATGGTTGTTAGTGCTGATTATTACCCACAATGCTGCCCTGCAAAGCATTTTTTCAACCACCCCCTTACAACCGTGGCAATGGCTGGTCTTGCTCACCTGTCCACCCCTGATCCTGGGAGCCGAAGAAATCCGCAAAGCGATCGTTCGTAGACGTAGGTCCAGAAACGGCCGTTACCACCTTAGACCCCGCCAAACCAGCAATAGGAGGGCAAACTCACGTTAAGGCAACAGATAAAATAGTCATATCATCTGTGATATGTTGAATGTGTGCGATTAGTCCTTGATACAAATGTTGTCATTGCTGCAATGCGCAGTCCTGGTGGTGCTTCTTCTGCACTGCTTCAGGGAATTCGACTTGGCAGGGCAACCGCTTTGCTTAGTGTGCCAATGGCTCTTGAGTATGAGGCGAAATGCACCCAAGCTCAGCACCATATAGCAGTCGGTCTCAGCCACTCAGACTCAGTAGACTTTGTGATGGCGGTTATTGCCTTAGCTGAACCTGTCAAAATCCACTACTTGTGGAGGCCCAGACTCAAAGATCCGAATGACGAAATGGTTTTGGAAGTTGCAGTTAACGGAAATGCTGATGCGATTGTGACTTTTAATCAGAAAGATTATGGAGTTACGCCTGGTGAGTTTGGCATAGAAGTCCTGTTGCCGAGAGAGGTTATAAGAAGGATCTAGTTATGGATAAAAACGATGCCGCCCCCTATGCTCTAAGGCTACCGCGTTCCCTCAAAGCAGAGGTAGAAAACCTGTCAGCGCAGGATGGGATTAGCATGAATCAATTTATTGTGATGGCAGTAGCTGAGAAAGTGTCTGCTCTAGAAGTCGAACGTTTTTTTGAACAGCGGCGCAGTAGAGCCAATTTTTCCGTCTTAGATCGTCTGCTGACTCGCACGGGCGGTGAATCCCCTAGAGAAGGTGATGAACTAGACGAAATTCCCGATTGGCTAGAGCCACGCCCTGAATAGAAAATCGATCCCTAGTAAACCCATAACTTACAACCCTGGCAATGGCTGGTCTTGCTCATCTGTCCACCCCTGATCCTGGGAGCAGAAGAAATCCGCAAAGCGATCGTTCGTAGACGTAGGTCCAGAAACGGCCGTTACCACCTCAGACCTTTGTAGGCTAACAATAGAACATAGAAACAAAGCAAATCAGTATTATCGTTCTGCCAAAAGCTGGTGAAGGAGAATGGTTGGTCACACCGCTATGCCCAGCGAGTCATGGAGGAATACAAGCGTTTTACCTTTCTGGCTGTGGTGGCAGGGCATCCCGTTTCCCCCTCCGACCCGGTTGATCAGGTGTGGCATCTCCATCTCAGCTATACGCGCTCGTACTGGCAAGATTTTTGTCCAAATATTTTACAAACCCCCTTGCATCACGAACCCAGCCGGGGGGGACGATCGGAACAATTGAAGTTAGGAGGTGGCCATAGAACTCTGGGCCAGTAGTTCTTGCATGAAACCAATACACTGATTGGGGGTCATATAGTTGGGTTGAAACGTGGTCGATCCTGAGTATTTCAAAATCAGGTTTTTTACCTTTCCACCCTCTAGATCCCCCAGTTTAACTGCCCGCATTGACCAAACTGCAAATTGGCGGCTTTCGATCGGGGAACATTCAATTAATTCTGAGGAATGGTGCCGGTCATCCAGCGTAATTCGATGATAGGTTTTACTGACAGATTTGCGATCGCCTTCCAGAATTTGTAAAAACATGGAATCACCATAACAGAGCTGGCCAGTAATCCCATCCACACTGTTATTTTTCTGTGATTTTTCCATAATATCTTTAAGATCATCATACCCCAGTTTAGGTGAGGCATAGCTACAGTAGATTAGTCTGTAAAGGATCATGGCAACTTTTACTGTAAAGGAAGATACTTTATTAATTTAAACCAATCTATACCCGCCCACAAATTAAACATAACAATGTAGAAAATGATTAGTCGGCTTATAACTCAATGGGTGTATGGGGGTGCTCTAGCCGGTTTACTGCTACTCTTCCTGTTGCCCCTGCTGGCGAGTTCCTGGACAACGGCCCTGTCCCTGACTTTCCTTCACCTGCCTCTGTATATGCTGCATCAGTACGAGGAGCATGACCAGGATCGCTTTCGGTTATTCTTCAATCAAACGATCGGCGGGGGCAGAGAAGTGCTTTCTCCACTGGCGGTGTTTATCATCAATGTCCCTGGCGTATGGGGAGTGATTGCGCTCAGTCTCTATCTGGCAGCGATCGTCAATATTGGATTTGGACTGATTGCGGTTTATTTGGCGATCGTCAATGCCGTGGTCCACATTGCCTATGCCCTGCTGTTTAGGAGTTACAATCCGGGGCTGGCTACAGCGATCTTGCTGTTCCTACCGGTAGGCGGCTACACGCTCTGGCAGATTCAACTTGCGGGTGGGGGGCAGGTTCTAACCCATGGGATCGGATTAGGTTTGTCCGTAGTGATTCATGGGGCGATCGTCCTCTATGCGCGGGTCAAAGGCGCGTTTGCCCACACCCGTTAGTAACTGCAAGACCAATGGGGATGGCCGGTTTTTTACGGCTGAGGTATTCGAGTTGGCCGCGCCAGCCAGGGGTAAGCCATAGGATTAACTCAGTAATGAGTATGCTTTACCAGCCATCGCAAAACTTTTATGGGTACGCTACCTGCGGACGATTTGGAACGGGTACGGAAAGAATTTAAGCGCATCTGGGGCTATGACAGCTTTCGTCCACCTCAGGCAGAAATTATTACCAGTTTGCTATCGGGTCGGGATACGCTAATTGTATTACCTACGGGGGCAGGAAAATCAATCTGCTTTCAGTTGCCGGCCATGCTGCAAATGGGGCTGACTTTGGTGATTTCTCCCCTGGTGGCCCTGATGGAAGATCAGGTGGAGGATCTGCGTCAACGTCAGTTACCCGCCGCTGCGTTACACAGTGATATTTCCCCCAGAGACCGACAAGCAATTTTACGTTCGATCGAACGCCAGCAGTTGCGCTTACTCTATCTTTCCCCCGAATCCCTGTTCAATGCTGCCCTGTGGACGCTCCTCTGCCAACCCCAGATCCGGATTACAGGTATGGTACTCGATGAAGCCCACTGCTTAGCCCAATGGGGAGAGACCTTTCGTCCCACCTATCGTCGGCTTGGCACGGTTCGTCCCGCTCTGCTCAAACAGAAACCCCCTGGCACCCGGATGGCGATCGCTGCCTTTACAGCTACGGCCGATCCCCCCACCCAACGCCTGATCTGTTCTGTTTTGCACTTGCAACAACCGAAAGTGTTTCGCTACAGTCCCTACCGGCCTAATCTGCACTTACGGGTGCAAACGGTCTGGTCTCCGGGGCATCGCCGCCATCAGTTGTTTAACTTTATCAAGTCGCAATCCAATCAAGCTGGCCTGGTCTATGCTCGAACGCGGCGGGATTGTGAAACTCTGGTGGAAACTTTAAGGGAGGAAGGATATCGGACCGCAGCCTATCACGCTGGCTTAGCGGCTTCGCAACGGCGGCAATTAGAAGCGGATTGGATCAGCGGTAACCTGCCCTTTGTGGTTTGTACTAATGCCTTTGGGATGGGAATAAATAAACCAAATTGTCGCTGGGTCACGCACTTTCAGGCTCCTTTTACGTTGCCAGAATACATCCAGGAAGTGGGACGGGGGGGACGGGATGGGCAAAGGGCGATCGCCCTAACGCTGGTGAGTGAACCAACAGGCTGGCTGGATAGTGAGGATCAGCAACGGCGAAAGTATCTGCAAAATCAATTGCAAACGCAGCAACAGGAAGCCTGGCAATTGGTTGCAAAATTACCTCAAGAAGGCGATATTCATACCCTTACCCGTGAACATCCCCAGGGGGCGATCGCCTTAGCTTTGCTCCACAGCCTGGGCTACCTGACCTGGCGCGACCCCTTTAACTATGTCCTTCACACAGGGGTAAAAACGGCGGGGGGTTTTCCCGTGCCCACCTCTGCTGCTGACCCAATGGTGCAATATTTCTATACAAAAACCTGTCGCTGGCAATTTCTGTTACAGGCTTTTGGATTTAGCCAGGAAGCTAAAAATTTCCGTTGCGGTTACTGCAATACCTGTCAAAGGTAGAGAATGGGAATAGCACCACAGGGTAGGAGTGTTTGATGTTTATCCGATTAAAGCGGTTTATTCAAAATCTGATCCGAAAATCTACCCACGTTCGCCACGAACCTCTGAACAAGGTCAGCATTGTTATCTTAATTTTGATTGACATATTTGTACTGATTAATGTATTTAATGGCTTGAATAGTGTTGCTGCCTGGCCCTTAGCGCCGCAGGAAGAGTTTCCCTGTTACCAGAGCTATGGGGCATACCACAGGGATTCAGCCAAGGACCGGGAATTCAGGACGATCGAGGCATTAGTGCAACCCTACACGGTTGACAAAATTCCTGTTAATTCCGAAAAGCGCCTGGGACAGGTTTCTTCCCGCTGCGATCGCCTGTTTGCGCTCCGAGCTCAGGTCAAAAATCCCCAAACCCTTGCTCTGAAACAGCAAATCGATAGCATTCGTAATCAAATCAATAAGCGCAACGCTGATATTGCCACCTACCAGAAGCAGTATGATTCAACCCTGCTGGAAAAGCTGGCCGGACAGGACCCCAGCAAATCGATCAATCAGACCACGGCGGATAGGGCCAAGGCGGATATTGCGGCTGCCCGTAGCCAAATCCAGCAACTACAAGCCCAACTGGCTGAAACAGTGCAGACCCTGATCACTGAATCGAACGCAGCGGCCTATCTGAACGAAATCAGTCAGGTCAAGGCATACCAGACGCTGAAACGGGCCTATGAATCCGCTGAATTCTGGCATCCCAATCTGCAATTTCTGCTGCAAACCTTATTTTTGCTGCCTCTGATCGCTTTTACCTACCTCTGGCATAGCAATGCTGTCAACCAAGGGCGGGGTACGCAATCGCTGCTGAGCTGGCATCTATTGCTGATCTTCTGTATCCCCTTATTAGTTAAAGTACTGGAGTTTATCCAGTTTGGCACCCTGGCTGAGGCAATCCTTAAATTCCTGATTCAGATTCTGGGGGGTCTGGTTTTTATCTCCAGTTATCTTTTGATTGTGATCATTCCATTGCTGGGATTTAGCCTGATCAAGTTTCTGCAGAGATTCATTTTCAATCCTCAAGTGCAGGCCAAGGGAAGAATTAGAAAAAATCTTTGTATTCAGTGTGGCAAAAAATGTCGATCGACGGATGAATTCTGTCCCTTTTGTGGCTACGAACAGTTTCGAGAGTGCCATCATTGCCACAGAAAAACCTACAAATATACCGAGTTCTGCCATCTATGTGGGGGAAATTTAGTTGACCCTGTCAGGGAGTAACGATCGAGACTACAACCGATCGCTACGGCATTTTTTGAGATAGGGAAACCCATGCTTGGCACTGAAACTCCTAAAAGCCTATGGACTAGAGCTTCTGATGGGCCTTATCCGAGTGGAAAACGCTGCATCAGCTTGAAAAGTATTAGTATTCACCCAAAGGCAGCGCAGGTTTGCCTAAAAAAACTATAGCAATCCTATTTGAGATCCAAACAGGGTAAAGGGGTTTCACCCCTTTTTTTCAACCCATTTAGGGTTACCATAGAGATAAACATAGTTATTTGAGCTGAATACGGGGGTTGAAAATAAGCTGAAAAACTGTTTGTTTGCCACCTTGAAATTTAAGTTTGCCTCCCAGTTGTTCCGTTAAGACTAGCATCAATTGAATTCCCAAAGAGCGACGGGCCTGTTCCAGACTAAAATCCGCAGGCAGTGGTTTACCATTGTTGGTTACAGAAAGCAGGTAACTATTATCTTCGATAGCTAGAGCTACCTGAATTTCTCCTTTGAGCGCAGAATCAGCAAAACCGTGCTTGAAGGCATTGGTAATCAACTCATTCAAAATTAAACCACAGGGAACCGCCTGATCGAGGGAGACCATAGCATCTGGGGGAATCTGAATCTGAGTCTGGACCCGCTCGTTGCCATAACTCTGGATGAGTGACCGGACCAGGTCATGAACATAAGCCGCTAAATTAACCTGGGCAAAATTGCTAGATTCATAAAGATTTTGATGCACCAGTGCCATGGAGAGAATTCGACTATTACTATCTTCCAGGATGGAGATGATCTGGGTATCGTTCACCCGGTTTTTTTGCAAGCGCAGCAGGCTACAGATGACTTGCAGATTATTTTTAACCCGGTGATGAACTTCCTGAAGTAAAGTAACTTTCTCAGTTAAAGCCGCCTGCAATTGTTCCTCTGCTCGTTTGCGATCGCTCACATCTGCAGCGACACTCGTAACCAGCCAGTAGTTTCCTTCAGCATTCCAGGTGGAGGACAGGGTTGCCGCAATCCAGCGCCAATCCCCCTCTTTATGGAGGAATCGGTATTCATAACTAGCAGGTTGGCAACGCACAATCTTTTCAAACTGCGGCATGATACTGTGCTGAAGATCCTCAGGATGAATGCGAGAAAACCAGACCATTTGATCGGCTTTCAATTCATCGATCGCAAAGCCAAGTAGCCGTTCATGCCCACTGGAAAGATAATCAAATTGCCACTGCCGATCGAGGGTGACACGAGCCGTGCCGATCGCGGCATAGGAACTTTCCAGGACCAGTTCTAAGCGATCTTTAGAGGTTTGTAATTCCTGTTCTAAAATTTTGCGATCGGTAATATCTTTAGCAATAGCCAGGATGCAGGGTTGCCCTTCCAGTTCAATGGAACTGAGGGAAATCAGTGTTACCCCCAACCGACCAGATTTTGCTCTGTAATAGAATTCAAAGCCTTTTACACTGCCTTCTTGCTGCAGTAACTCAAACAGAGCAATGTTTTGCTGTAAATCCACACTGAACTCTAAATCTCTGGAAGTTCGGCCAATCAACTCCTCACGGCTGTACTCGGAGAACTGGAGGAAACTATCATTCACTTCTAGATAGTTACCCTCCGTTGTCAAAAGTGCCATTGGATCAGGACTGAAGCGAAAGACTTTAGTGAATTTCTGCTCCGATTCCTGTAAAGCCGTTTTGATCTGATCGAATGCCTGTTGCAGTTGTGCCGCCGTGCGATTGAAGGACTGGGACAGACTGGCCAGTTCGGCAATGGGGCTGTCTTCTGCGATCGAATCCTGCCACTGACTATTTGCTAGAGCCTGACTAGCGGAACTGAGCCGCCGGATGGGTCGATCGATCAATCGGGCCAGCAGTACTCCCAGGATAATCGCAGCCCCCAGGGTCAAAGCGCAGAGGGCGATCGTCCGATAGGTATTTGTTTGAATTGGACCAATGAAATCTGCTTTCGGCACTGTTACGACCACTAACCAGTCCAGCCCATAGCGATCCTGGTAGGGTGTGACCCTGACAAACCACCGCTGCTCCCCACTCTGCACGTCAAAAGATTGGACAGCATGAATTTTTTTTAAGCTGCCAAATTGCTGCAACAGGTGCTGGCTGATCGTTCGGGTGGTGAGGTCGCCACTGTGAATTCCCGCTAAGCGTTGGGGTGACTGACCAGGTTGGAAAGAGAAAGGCAGTTCTGGGGTGGAGGTGGCAATTAAATCACCAGATCTTTCCAGGATAAACACCTGACCCGACTCAGAGAATTTGAGATTGGCCAGGAAGGTATTGATCACCGATAAGGAAAGTCCAGCGCTGAATACCCCTGTGATCCTGCCCCGCTGGTCCCGTAGAGGAACCCCGGCCGAAATGGACAGGCTTGTGGGAGCAACCCGAGGAATATAAACCGGAGACCAGGTTTGCTGGCCAGCAGCTTTGATCGCTCGATACCAGGGTAAAGAATGAATATCAATCGGCGATTTATAAAAAATTTCTGTCGGTTGACCCAGCACATCAGTTCGGTAGTAGTACCGCCACCCCTTTTTAGATAAACCAGTGTCGTAAAACAGGCAGGAGCCGATTGAAACCTTTTGGCCTGACAACTTTTCTGCGATATCTCTGATTTCCTGGCTGCGGATGGGTTGATAGCCAATTTCTTGTCCCTGCTCATTGGCGTAGACATTATATCCAAGCTGTGGAAGTAATTGTTGCTGTTGCCATAAGTAAGCTCTGAACTGTTGCCAATTGGCAGGGTTGAGGTTGCCGCTTACGATCGCAGTTTGGGTGGTTGTAATCGCCTGCTGTTGAGTTTGCAAAAAATCGTTAAGCCGATCCTTAACCTGAGCGTTGACGGCCCCCGTCAGATGATTGGACAGGTCATCAATGGCTTCCTGACCACTGCGGTAAGATAAATAACCCACTACCCCCACGGAACTTGTGATTAGTAAGACAAAGGGGACAATTAGCACCAAGCGCAGGGGAATTTTTTCCACTGGTTTTGATAGAGGATTTAAGCAAGCCTTCAAAAGATTAGACTGGGGCAGGTCAGCCATTAGAAAGTTTATTCCTGAAGGGGGATGTTTTCCGGCCAGCTTAAGATAAGTTTAGCTTGAGTATCGGAAGAGCACGGATTGATTTCAGCAGGCTTCTATCTATACTTGGCAGGGTTGGACCCAAAGTGAAGGGCAAAAATGGTTAGATCTGCCCTATCTGCGTGCTGTTCCAGCACTAACCGTCCCTGCAATTGTTCGGTTAACACCAGCATCAGTTGCATCCCCAAAGAGCGGCGGGATTGTTCCAGGCTGAAACCGGGGGGCAGGGGTTTGCCATTATTCGCCACTCGTAGCGCATAGCTGCCCCTCTCCTCGATCGTCAGGGTGATCTGAATTTCGCCAGAACGATCGGGATCGGCAAAACCATGTTTGAAGGCATTGGTAATCAATTCGTTCAAAATTAACCCGCAGGGCACGGCCTGATCGAGCCAGACAAAAGCTGTAGCCGGAATCTGAATTTGGGTATTCACCTGACCCGATCGCCCTCCAAAACTTTGCAGCAGCGAGTGCAGCAGAGCCTCGACATAATCGGCTAAATTCACTTGGGCAAAATTCTGGGATTCGTAGAGATTTTGATGGACTAAAGCCATAGACAGGATGCGATTATTGCTATCTTCTAAGACCGAGCTGATCTGGGCATCCTTAATCCGATTCTTTTGTAAACGCAGCAAACTACAAATCACCTGCAGGTTATTCTTGACCCGATGATGCACTTCCTGCAGCAATGTTACTTTTTCAGCCAAAGCCGCCTGGATCTGGGCTTCAGTTTGTTTACGCTCGGTAATGTCCCTGGCAGCAGCATAGATTAAACCTCCCTGGGGCACCGATCGCCATTCAATCCAGCGGTAAGAACCATCTTGATGACGATAGCGATTCGTAAAGTTAAGGATGAGCTGCTGCTGGGAGAGTTGACCGATGGCCGCCAGGGTAGCCTGCAGATCCTCAGGGTGGACAAAATCCAGGAAACGTTTGCCTTCCAACTCCAAGAGGGAGTAACCCAGGGCCGTCTGCCATTGGGGGTTCAAGCGTAGAAAATAGCCTTCCGTGTTGGCAATACAGAGTAAATCCAGGGCGGCTGAGAAAAAATAATCCAGTTCGGCAGTCTTCTCCTGTAACGCGAGTTCAGCGGTTTTGCGTTCGGCTTCCTGCTGCTTCCTCTCAGTAATATCGATATAGGCAATGGCGACACCATAGTGTTCCAGGGGAATCGGGGTTGCACTGACACTGATCCAGTGAATCCTGCCATCCGGTTGCACCACCCCCATTTCCACATTTGCGATGTAGCGATTTTCCTGCAGAGCGCGCACACTGGCAAATTCTGTGGGTGGCATGGGAGAACCATCCGGTCGAATAATCTGCCAGTCCGGTGCATCATGGGTGCGTTCAGTTTGGACCTGGGCTGAAATTCCTAAGATCTCTTCAGAGGCAGGGTTTCCTTCAATTAGTTGTCCCTTGGCATCCGTAATGGAAATCCCAATGGGCAGGGTTTGAAACAGGGTCTGGTACTTTTCCTTCGACTCCTGTAGGGCAATTTTGACGCGATCGAGGGATTGGTACACCTGGGCTGACATCAACTTAAAGGCTTCTGCCAGAGTTTGCAGTTCAGCGATCGCCGTCTGGGTCGGTAAAGTTTGTTGTTCGGCTCCGGCGGCTATGGCATAACTGGCCTGGCTCAGTTGGGCGATCGGTGTCGCAATCCAGCGGGCTGTAAGCAAACCCAGCAGCAGGGCCACCCCCAGGGTGAGCGCACAGAGCAAAACAGTCGTGCGAGTATTGGACTGGATCTGGCCCATGAACTCCGCTTCTGGAATCACGGACACAATCAACCAGTTCAAACCATAGTCATCGCTGTAGGGGATCACTTTGACAAATAGGGGCTGGTTCAGGTTGGGGCGAAGCAGATGGGCTTGGTTGATCGCCTCTAAACGACCAAAGTGGGAAATTAAATCCCCGGTCACCTCCCGGATCAGCGGTTCCTGACTATTCAGCGCAGACAGGCGTTGGGCTTTTCCATCCACAATTGGAGCGGGGGATTCCTGGCCAGAACTGGCGATGAGTAGACCTGAGCGCTCCAGAATAAAAATTGCCCCCCTGTGCTGAGCATTGAGTCTGTTCAAAAACTGACTCAGTTGGAGCAGTTCTACATCAATGCCCAGGACTCCCAATAATTGACGTTGGGAATTATAAACTGGAGCACTGGCGGAAATGCTAATGTGATCAGGTAAATCTCCCCAGGCATAAACAGAACTCCAGATCGGCTTGCCAGCTTTTACCCCATCCACATACCAGGCATCTTGATTAGTTTGAGGACTTTTCAGCACTTCCTGCAAACGAACCCGGTTGCCCTGGTCATCAACAGTGTAAGAAAAAAGCTTGCTGGGGTTTGCTCGGGGAATTTCAGCAATTTCTAGCGCATTATTGGGTCCATTCCCCGATCCAATGAAGGAACCATCCGTTCCGCCAAAGGTGATGTAAGCAAAATTGAACAATCGCACCTGACGGTAGAAATAATTGCCCAGCGCATTGAAATCATTCAGGTCCAGCGTTCCTGCCGCCACCGCCGCCCGGTTGGTCAAATTGATTGCCTGTGCTTGACCCAGGTAGCTGTCCAGGTGTTGGGTAATCCGATCGCCCGTTTGATCGATCAGTTCATTGGCCAGTTGGGTGACTGCCTCTTCTCCAGTTCTGAAAGATAAATAGCCAACAATCCCCACCGAACCGCTAATCAGCACCACAAAGGGAACGACCAGCACCCAGCGCAATGACAGTCTTGGTAGCGGTAAGGTCTGAGGTAATGGCTTGGCAGGGGAGGAAGGAGAAACCATGAGTGCAAAAATTTCTACCTTTGTGGGGATGCTTCCCCCTAAACTAGGGCCAATTTTAACCTGTTGTACTAACTCTTCCTGGGCATAGGCGGTCTCGACCTCACAAACCGTAATACTGGCCTGCTTTCTGATCGAGTGTCACCCGCTTTTCCCCTATCAGTGGCTCAGGCACACTCGCTCCGGCGATCGGCTGATCATCGTGGTATCCCTGTCGTGCCCCTATGTGTTACTGCTGTTAATGTCATCCTAAAGCAGGAAAATCAAGTCCATAAAGCATCTGCACAAGTTCTGCACCGATCATGAAACTAACCACCCGTGGACACTACAGTGTTAAAGCCTTGCTGGATTTGAGTTTGCAACCCAACTATGGGCCAACGTCCGTTCAGGCGATCGCCCAGCGCCAGGATCTTCCTGCTCCCTACCTGGAAAAATTGCTGATTGCAATGCGGCGGGCCGGTTTAGTCCACTCACTGCGGGGGGCCCAGGGCGGCTATCAACTGGCCCGATCCCCGGCCCAGATTTCCCTCGCACAAATCCTGGAAGCCGTGGGAGAATCGATCGAGCCCCTGTTTGCCCAACGGGCCGCTCAGTCCGGGGATTGGCTCACCCTTACCCTTTGGAAACGCTTACAGCAAAAACTGAGAGAATCCCTTTACACGATTACACTGGAGGATCTCTACTACGATGCCCGTAGTTGGCAAGCTGCCCAGGGGGAGGATACTAATTTTATTGTTTAAGTCTTTATTGTTGAATTTCTATCCTTCACTTGCCATCGTTTAATTTGGAAATCTAGAAACGATACCGTTGAGGCAAAGGAATGTCTGAGACTGCCGAGGATGCATTGAGCCATCCAACCATTACTGATCCAGCAGAACTGCTGCAACGCCATGCGGCCGGAGAACGGGAGTTTATGGGAGTAGACCTGAGTGGAGCTGATTTGCAACAGGTGAACCTGCGCGGAGCAGAGCTAAGTTATGCCGAGTTGGCTATGGCGGATCTGGGTGGGGCGGATTTGCGCGGGGTGGATTTCAGTTACGCTAACCTCAATGGCGCCAACCTGGCTCAGGCAGATTTACGGGGAGCCATCCTGATGGGCACGAACTTGCAGTCTGCCAATCTTGCCCAGGCCCTGCTAGAGAATGCCGACTATGATGACTCTACGCGCTTTCCCCATAACTTTGATCCGATCGCCGCGGGCATGAAACCATTGGCGACTGACCTACCCTCTTGAGGGGTTCACTCCATCTACCATGATCGAGCAGGGTTTAACGGAAGAAGAGGTACTCTCCCGGCGTAAGCAAGGACTGGGGAATCAGGTTCAGACCAAAACCAGCCGCTCCTACCTGGAAATTTTACGCCAGAACGTTTTTACCTTTATGAACTGCGTTCTGTTCGCGATCGGCCTGATTTTGACGGTACTGGGTCGTCCGGGGGATGCAGTGGTCAGCGTCGGCGTGGTGTTGATGAATGCGATCGTCGGCGTGGTGCAGGAAAGCCGCAGTAAGCAACAACTTGATCAGATCAGCTTGCTCACCCGCCCCACCGTTACCGCTATTCGGTCAGGAGAAAAACGAGTCATCGATCCAGCAGAACTGGTAGTGGGGGATGTGTTGTTGGCTAACCCTGGCGATCAGATTGTCGTGGATGGTTCCCTGCTCAGCGGTGGCCCCCTGGAACTGGACGAATCCCTGCTCACCGGGGAATCGGATTTAATCAGTAAAAAACCGGGTGATCCGGTTTATTCCGGCAGCTATTGTGTCAGTGGCAGTGGCTTTTATCTCGCCGAAAAAGTAGGTATTCATAGTCTGGCCCAGCAGTTAACTGCCTCCGCTCGCCAATTCCGCCAGGTGCTCACCCCCCTGCAACAGGAGATCAATCTGGTATTGCGCTTATTGCTGCTCCTGGTCAGTTACCTCTGGGGCCTGCTGTCAATGCTGACGATGATCGATCAGGTGCCCCTGGTGCAAAGTGTACAGATGGCCGCCGTGATTGGGGGATTGGTGCCCAACGGTTTGTTTTTTATGATTACCGTCGCCTATGCCCTGGGAGCGGTGCGGATGGTGAAAACGGGGGCCCTGGTGCAACAGATGAATGCGGTCGAATCCCTCAGTTATGTCAATGTGCTTTGCCTGGATAAGACCGGAACCCTCACCGCCAATCAACTCAGTCTGGAGGGTGTGTTTCCCCTGCAGCACAGTGAATCAGCCTTCAAACACTTACTGGGCACTTATGCCGCCAGTCAGTCCGTCAGCAATCGCACCAGTGCCGCTATTACCTCATCCTGTAGCGGAAAATCCTATCCTCTGGAGGCGGAAGTGCCGTTTTCTTCTGAACGAAAATGGAGCGCGCTTACCTTTGCTGCCTCAGCAGATCCAGAAACTCCCCAGGGAACCTATGTCTTGGGTGCCCCGGAAATTCTGCAGTTTCAGGTGGGCTTCAGCCCAGAATTACAAACCCAACTGGAGACCTTGACGCAAGCGGGCTTAAGGGTAATTTTGTTTGCCTATCAGTCTGAACCCGTTGCCCTGGATGATGCGGCTGGCCAACCCCAACTGCCCGATCAACTGGTTCCCCTCGGTCTGGTCAGCTTAAGGGATCAATTGCGCCCCCGCGTACAGGAAACCCTCCAGGGCTTTATCCGTTCAGGTGTTCAACTCAAGATTATTTCTGGGGACAATCCCCATACCGTGGCAGCCCTCGTGCGGCAGGCGGGGTTAGGGGTCGAACTGGCAGTGATCTCTGGCTTACAGTTGGCCCAGATGGAGCGATCGCACTTTCAACAGGCCGTTGTAGAACACACCATTTTTGGCCGCATTTCCCCCCAGCAAAAAGCCGAACTGATCGCCACCCTGCGTCAATTGGGGTATTACACGGCCATGATTGGGGATGGGGTGAATGATGTGATGAGTCTGAAACAGTCTCAGGTTGGCATTGCCATGCAAAGTGGAAGTGCTGCCACGCGGGGAGTTGCGGACATTGTGCTGCTAGATGATTCCTTTGCCGCTTTGTTACCAGCCGTGCGGGAGGGACAACGCATTGTCAGGGGAATTCAGGTGATCCTGAAGCTGTTTCTCACCCGTATTCTCTACATGGCGCTGTTGATTATTTCCGTGGGAGTGGTAAATGCTGGTTTTCCCTTTGCCCCCAAAAGTAACTCTCTACTTCTATTTCTGACGGTCGGCATTCCTCCCCTGGCGATCGCCACCTGGGCCCGCCCCGCCCCCGCCCCCAAGGGACTGATCCGCTCCATCTTGCACTTTGTTTTGCCCGCGACCCTGACCCTGTTTATCGTCACGATGGCAGTTTATGTGGGCTATCGGATCACGGCGGATCAAGCGGTGGCCCAGAGCGCCTTAACGACAACTGCAGTGCTGTCTGGCTTGCTGCTGATTCCCTTTGCTGAACCGCCCACACGGTTCTGGGTTGGAGGGAGTTCCCTCAGCGGTGATTGGCGACCCACCCTCCTGGCGCTGGCCATGCTGGGGCTGTTTATTGGGGTGATGGCCAATCCCATGTTGCGCCATTTCTTTGAGCTGGTTTTGCTAGACGAACGGGATTATGGTGTGATTGTTGCCCTTGTCACCCTCTGGGCGATCGCCCTCCGCTTTACCTGGCGGCAACGCCTGCTGGATCGATTTCTGAACGTCGATCTTCGGGGCGATACCTGAGTGTGTTTTTAAGCTAATCCCCAACAGGAAAGCGTTGTTCCAGCAGAATGAGCGACCCGGCAGAAACAACGCAACTAAGATTGATTTCAGCCTGATGGTTCAGGCCAGCAAGTCACTAAACTGAAACGACTCCAGAAAGGGTTTTGGGTAGCGCTTCCTGCAGGAGTGCCGCTTTATCGGTTTGCTCCCAGGGTAACTCCAGATCCGGACGACCAAAGTGACCGTAAGCAGCCACGTCTTGATAGAACCGGCCGCCCCGATCGCTGGGCAAATGACGCAAGCCAAAGGACTGAATCATGCCAGCCGGACGTAATTCAAAATGTTGTTGCACCAACTCCAGCAGGCGCTCATCAGCAATTTTACCCGTGCCAAAGGTGTCCACAAAAATGCTGACCGGACGGGCCACGCCGATCGCGTAACTCAGTTGTACTTCACACTTTTCGGCCAGCCCTGCCGCCACAATGTTTTTAGCAACGTAACGGGCTGCATAAGCTGCACTGCGATCGACTTTGGTGGGGTCCTTACCTGAAAATGCACCACCCCCGTGACGGGAATAGCCCCCATAGGTATCAACGATAATCTTGCGTCCAGTTAAACCAGAGTCTCCCTGGGGACCACCGATCACAAATTTGCCGGTCGGATTGACCAGAAAACGGGTGTTCTGATCCGGTTTGACTGTCAGATCACTGAACACGGGTTGCACCACCAGTGTCCAGAGGTCTTGTTTGATTTTGGCCTGTACCTCAGCTTCGTCGCTAATCTCGCCGATCGTTGGGGTGTGCTGGGTCGAAATCAGAATTGTATCGATGCCCACCGGACGGCCATCTTCGTAAATCACCGTGACCTGGGTTTTGCCATCCGGGCGCAAATAGGGCAATTGATGGGTTTTCCGCACCGCGGCCAATTTGCGGGCCATGCGATGGGCCAGACTGATCGGCAGGGGCATGAACTCTGGGGTTTCATTGCAGGCAAATCCAAACATAATCCCCTGATCGCCAGCGCCAATCCGATCGAGGGCTTCATCACTCAACTGCTGCCGACTTTCCTGGGCTGCATTCACACCCTGAGCAATATCAGGGGATTGTTCATCCAGGGCCACTAACACGGCACAACTGGTGGCGCAAAACCCATTTTCTGCACTGGTATAGCCAATTTCAGTAATCTTTTTTCGTACCAGATCAACATAATTAACCTGGGCTTGAGAGGTAATTTCTCCTGTAATTAGAACCAGACCTGTATTCACCACAACTTCGGCTGCAACCCGGCTTTGAGGATCTTGGCTCAGGAGAGCATCCAGAATAGTGTCGGAAATTTGATCACAGATCTTGTCGGGATGTCCCTCAGTAACGGATTCGGAAGTAAATAAGTAGCGTTGAGTCAAAGGAGCACTCCTGTTCTAAAGTTGAGGTATGGCTCTAATTAGGTTTTGAGATTATACCATCTTTTACAATTTGACAAGTCAATTAGTATTATATTTTAAGTTTGTAAAAACCAATTTTATAGGACTTGAATCTGCTGCCAATCCATGAGAAGAACATCTGCCTGCAGAGGTGGATCGGGAATTGACCAACCCCAGATAACCCCGATCGCTCCGGCGGCTCCAGCAGCCCTGGCCATGGCCATATCCGTTGCAGCATCCCCAACCATCAGCACCTGTTCAGGTAAGACTTGGAGCGAATCACAAGCGGAGAGAAAAAAAGCTGGATCGGGTTTACTGAGGGTCCCTTTGACTCCCCATTGCAAGGAAAAATAGTTCTGTAATTGATATTTCAGCACAAAGTCCTGCACATTTTCATCGCTGTCTGCCGACAAAATCCCCAGCTTCACGCCAGATTGGAAGAGGGTTTTCAAGAGTCCCATAGCTTCAGTAAAGAAGGGGGTATGGTCCGCTTTGCGCTGTAAGGAACGATCGGCGGTACAAAAAACTTTTTTGGTCAACTCGATCGCGTCTAACCAGTTCCATCCCCTTTCCGCCAGGTAAGTGGCCGCGGCAATTTCATTTTCCTGCCGACTTCCCACTGCGAGTAGGCCCGCCGGGTTAAGCCGCTCCCCCTGCAGCCCAAATGCCTGGAGCAAGGGGTCCTGCACCCCAGCAACCTCCCCCTCCAGCAGATGCACCCGCTTGTATCCCAGGGTAATTAAGCAGGCTTCTGAATTAGCCAGGGTGCCATCCTTGTCAAACAGAATTGCTTCAATTTCGGGAAAAATTCGATCGCCGCACTTGATTGTTACCACAGCTACCCCTATTGCTGTTGATCCTGACCTGGGAAAAGAGAATGGCTCAACTGCTCTACCACTGCTCCCCTCCAGCCGCTGCTCTCCGAGTCCGATGTGGAATAAAGAGATTGCTTCATACGTCTTTCTGGATAGATCTCACAGGGGGGCAGAGGGCTATTGTACACTTCCTAAAGCCAGACAGGAATGCGTTTGTACTTCTGTCTGTGGAAATATTTCATCAAGCAAATTAACAAATCGCACTGACGAGATCGACTACAGTAAAGTAGTGAAAATCAATCGTAACAATCTTATCGTATTCAAGAGGCTACCTCGGTATGCATCTGAGTGAAATTACCCATCCCAATCAATTGCACGGGCTTTCGATTCAGGAATTAAAACAAATTGCCCGCCAGATTCGGGATAAACATCTGGAAACCGTAGCGGCGACCGGTGGCCATCTCGGGCCGGGGTTGGGCGTGGTGGAATTGACCCTGGGGCTTTACCAAACCCTGGATTTAGACCGGGATCGGGTGATTTGGGATGTGGGACACCAGGCTTATCCGCACAAGCTGTTGACCGGCCGCTACGATCGCTTCCATACCCTGCGCCAGAAAGATGGGGTTGCGGGTTACCTGAATCGCAAGGAAAGCGAGTTTGACCACTTCGGGGCAGGTCATGCCTCCACCAGTATCTCTGCGGCTTTGGGAATGGCCCTGGCCCGTGATCAGCGGGGAGAAACCCACAAAGTCGTCGCCATTATTGGGGATGGAGCGTTAACAGGGGGAATGTCCCTGGAAGCCATTAACCACGCTGGCCACCTGCCCCACACCAACTTAATGGTTGTCCTCAACGATAACGAGATGTCGATTTCCCCCAATGTTGGGGCCCTGTCTCGCTATCTGAATAAAATGCGGCTCAATCCTCAGGTGCAGTTCATTACTGAGAATCTGGAAGAGCAGATTAAACACTTTGTGGGTGACTCAATTACGCCAGAACTGGGACGGCTGAAGGGGGGGATGAAACGGCTGGCGGTTCCCAAAGTGGGTGCGGTGTTTGAGGAACTGGGCTTTACTTATGTGGGACCAGTGGATGGCCATAATCTGGAAGAGTTAATTGCCACCTTCAACGCGGCTCACAAAATTCCTGGCCCGGTGCTGGTCCATGTCGCCACGGTCAAAGGTAAAGGCTATGCGATCGCTGAAAAGGATCAGGTGGGTTACCACGCCCAAAATCCCTTCAATCTGGCCACAGGCAAAGCGATGCCCTCCAGCAAACCCAAGCCGCCCAGTTACTCCAAAGTGTTTGGGGATACCCTGACCAAACTCGCTGAAGCTGACTCCCGCATTCTTGGGATTACGGCAGCAATGGCCACGGGGACGGGACTGGATATTCTCCAGAAACAGCTACCAGATCAGTACATTGATGTCGGTATTGCCGAACAGCATGCTGTTACCATGGCTGCTGGGTTGGCCTGCGAAGGCATGCGCCCCGTCGTCACTATCTATTCCACCTTTTTGCAACGGGCCTACGACCAGATTGTCCACGATGTCTGTATCCAGAGTTTACCCGTCTTCTTCTGTATGGATCGGGCCGGCATTGTTGGTGCAGACGGTCCCACCCACCAGGGCATGTACGACATTGCCTACCTGCGCTGTCTACCCAACATGGTCCTGATGGCCCCCAAAGATGAAGCGGAACTACAGCAGATGCTCGTTACGGGTATTAACCACATGGATGGCCCGATCGCCCTGCGCTATCCCCGTGGGAATGGTTATGGGGTCGCCCTGATGGAAGAAGGTTGGGAACCCCTGCCGATCGGTAAAGCCGAAGTATTGCGTCAGGGAGACGATCTGCTGCTGCTGGCCTATGGGTCGATGGTTTACCCCACCCTGCAGGCTGCCGAAATTCTACGGGAACATGGAATTGCTGCCACTGTGGTCAATGCCCGCTTTGCCAAACCCCTGGATACTGAGTTGATCATTCCCCTGGCTAAAAAGCTGGGACGGGTAGTAACCGTGGAGGAAGGGTGTCTGATCGGTGGATTTGGTTCAGCTGTGCTGGAAGCTTTACAGGAGCAGGATATCCTCGTGCCTGTCACCCGGATTGGCATTCCCGATATTCTGGTGGAACACGCTACCCCTGATCAATCAAAAGCCCAACTGGGATTAACCAGTGCCCAGATTGCAGAGCAGGTGTTAGCGAAAACCCAACAGCCAGCCCCCAGTCGGGTCTAAGTTTTCCAGCTAGGTCGCAGTAGGGTTAAACAGAGAAAACAGCAGGGTAGCCCCAGTCAAGCCAGTATCTCCTTCGTTTTGAGATTGTCTGTTCTGAGGAGGTTGGGACTGGGAAAGTTTGATCTACCCTGCTCATCACCCTTGCAAGAGTATTGCCCAGCAAATAGCTTGTGCTAGGAGCTATTGCCCCTGGCTGACCTGCCTTTTCTTCTCAATCAAGCGTTGCTCAAACCGCTGTGAAATTGAATGGTTCTGAGTATGCATCCTGTACACCTCTAGGTTTTGCTGATAGTACGTAGGCTTCTAGAGGCACTGAACTCTCCAGGGGACCAGCGCTTTCTACGGGATGAACAGACCTCTGGGTAGGGGCAACGGTGGGTTGATAGACCCCTCGTACCCTTTCCTCATAGTTGCGATCGACCTTTAAGCTCTCATTGAACTCAGGCAACTGTTCCGCCCGCTCCTTGTGAAGCCTATAGCCCGAACAAAGCGGCCTTCAGGATCGATCTGGGTTTGCCCTACAGGCATCATCACATTTTTGCCAAAGCCCCAGAAACCAAGATCAACGATGAAATAACGAAAATGACCTGCTTCATCGACCATTAAGTCGCTAATTTTACCAATTTTCTCATTATTGATCCCAGAATAAACCTCCAATCCTTTAATGTCATAACCACCAAAAGTATCCCGGTAATGGGGATCAAAATCTTTAATCTTATACAGCAACATTTACTTACTCCTTGGGGCAACCCCACCTCTGGATTAAAGCCAAGATTGACAACTCTAATATCAGGACATAGCAAACTTCCATACCCAGTTCTTAGGGATGGAATTCTCGATTAGGTCTCAAACCTGACCAGCGATTGATCCTATAACTCTCTGATTAAATACTAGCTAGATCGCTGATTAACCTTCCTCTGCCGTATGCAGGATTGATCACGACTGGGAGCAGTTCTCAAACCAGAGATCCATTTCCTGATCTGGACTTTAGAGTTCAGGCTGGGGCAGGGATAGCGTAACACCTTTCCCCCTGGCTAACTCACAGATTGTCCCAGCGGCGGTAAATACAACTACAGGGGTACGGTTCGCCCTACAGAGGATTTGGCTGAGCAGATTTAGAGTTGTAAATGTAAAGGGCAGGTGAACACTCCCACACAATAATTGAAGGCTGGATTCCCTGCTTACCCAACTGAAATTGGCTTGATTACTGAACTCAAAACTAGAGGTAATGACCTATGGCACTGATGCGTCTACAACCCATCTACGGTTTGAATACTTTCAAGCGCGATTTCGATCGGATGTTTGATCAACTCTCTAATCTGACCTGGGAAGGACTGGATGCTAATTCCCAAACCCCGGCGATTGAGTTGAAAGAAACCGATACGGACGTGATCCTGCGGGCGGAAGTTCCGGGTATGAGTGCAGAAAACCTGGATGTTCAGGTCACCCGTAATGCTGTTGCGATCACTGGCGAAAACCGTCATGAACAACAGTCTGAAACCAAGGGTTACTTCCATTCTGAATTCCGCTATGGCCGCTTCCAACGCATTGTTCCTCTGCCCGCGAAGGTGGAAAATGACCAGGTGAAAGCCGAGTTTAAGGATGGCATTCTCACCCTTACTCTGCCCAAAGCAGCAGACGAACGGCGCAAAGTGGTGAAAGTGAACCTGGGTGAGACTCAAACCGTAGAAGCTCAATAGTTGCTTTAACGTGACTGTCCTGAACCTGAGACTTGCTTCGGTCAGGCTAAGGAGGGGGAAGTTGTTGGATCAGGAGTCCTTCCTAGACGCTCCTCTTTACCCCGCAGCTTCCCCCCCTGCAAAGATCTTCCCACCGTCCTTTAACCGCCCTGTTCCGGTTCAGGTTCGGTAAACCCCCCTTCAAGGAAAGGGATGGGCGATCGCAGTATAGAAGAGACTGTCCTTAATCTGGACGCTACTTGAATCTGGACGCTACTCACCTAACGCGCACCCGGATGGCGACAGGAGTAGTCCCCCCCTGCAGAAATTGAACATTGGCAAAGGAGCCAGAAGAGACCTATGGCAAAAGTTGTTGGAATTGACCTCGGTACAACGAACTCGTGTGTGGCAGTAATGGAGGGGGGGAAGCCCACTGTTATTGCCAATGCGGAAGGTTTTCGTACGACCCCTTCGGTGGTGGCTTTCACTAAAACCGGCGATCGCCTGGTGGGCCAAATTGCCAAACGGCAAGCGGTGATGAACCCGGAAAATACGTTTTATTCGGTCAAGCGTTTTATTGGGCGTCGCTTTGATGAAGTCACCCATGAGACCACCGAAGTTTCCTATAAAGTTTTGAATGTTAACGGCAACGTCAAACTGAACTGTCCAGCGGCGGGTAAGCAGTTTGCTCCCGAGGAAATCTCGGCTCAGGTGCTGAGAAAGCTGGTGGAAGATGCCAGCAAATATCTGGGCGAAACGGTTACCCAGGCGGTGATTACCGTTCCTGCTTACTTTAACGACTCCCAACGGCAGGCCACCAAGGATGCTGGAAAAATTGCCGGGATCGAAGTGCTGCGGATTATCAACGAACCTACTGCTGCCTCCCTGGCCTACGGCCTAGATAAAAAAGCCAACGAAACCATCCTGGTGTTTGACCTGGGGGGTGGAACCTTCGACGTGTCTGTCCTGGAAGTGGGGGATGGCGTGTTTGAAGTGCTGTCCACCTCTGGCGATACCCACCTGGGGGGTGACGACTTTGACAAGAAGATTGTGGACTCCCTGGCAGAAGAATTCCGTAAGACTGAAGGAATTGACCTGCGTAAAGATAAGCAAGCCCTGCAACGGTTAACGGAAGCGGCAGAAAAGGCCAAAATTGAACTGTCCAGCGTTACTCAGACCGAAATTAACCTGCCCTTCATCACCGCCACCCAGGATGGCCCCAAACACCTGGATATGACCCTGACCCGGGCAAAATTTGAAGAACTTTGTTCTGACCTGATCGATCGCTGCCGTCGTCCCGTTGAGCAAGCCCTCAATGATGCCAAGCTGAGCAAGGAAAACATTGATGAAGTGGTACTCGTGGGGGGTTCCACCCGGATTCCGGCGATCCAGGAACTGGTGAGGCGTGCTCTGGGTAAAGACCCGAACCAGACGGTTAACCCGGATGAAGTCGTAGCGGTTGGGGCAGCGATTCAGGCTGGAGTGCTGGCCGGCGAAGTCAAAGACATTCTGCTGCTGGATGTCACACCGCTCTCACTGGGGGTGGAAACCCTGGGTGGCGTGATGACCAAAATCATTCCCCGTAACACCACCATTCCAACCAAGAAATCAGAAGTCTTCTCCACCGCTGTGGATGGGCAGACCAACGTTGAAATCCACGTCCTGCAAGGTGAGCGGGAAATGGCCAACGATAACAAGAGTCTGGGAACCTTCCGTCTGGATGGCATTCCTCCGGCCCCCCGTGGCGTTCCTCAGATTGAAGTTACCTTCGACATTGATGCCAACGGTATCCTGAACGTCAAAGCCCGCGATAAGGGAACGGGTAAGGAGCAATCCATCAGCATTACTGGGGCCTCTACCCTGCCGAAGGATGATGTGGACCGGATGGTGCGTGAAGCGGAAACGAATGCCGCCGCTGACAAAGCCAAACGGGAGAAAATTGAAGTGGGCAACCAGGCGGACTCTCTAGCCTACCAGGCGGAGAAACAACTGGCCGAACTGGGCGATAAAGTGCCTGCGAACGAGAAAGAGAAGGTGGAAGCCCTGATTCGCGATTTGCGGGAAGCCAAAAATCAAGAAAACTACGATCAACTCAAGACCCTCACCACCGAACTGCAGCAAGCCCTCTATAACATTGGTGCCAACCTCTATCAACAGAGCGGTGCTTCTGAGGCTCCTAGTGGGGATGGTGGAACCGGCAGTACCGGCACGAGTGGCGATGATGTGATTGACGCTGAATTCTCGGAAAGCAAATAGTACCTTGAGCGTTTGATCAGCGCCTCTGCTTCTGGTTGAGGTCATTTCCAGCCCTTCTTCCTACCCTGGGGGAAGGGTTTTTGCTCTGTCCACTTCAGCCCTCCAGACTAATCTCTGAATAAAGCATTTAGCCAACCTGAAAAAGTTGTTAAAATGCATTTGGGTTTACCTGCAACGTTGGTGACTGCCAACAAAGTTTTATGATCTATGCTTTGTTGAAAATGGGAACCCAATCGTCGGATGGCAGTAGACCAGGCTTGTACCTGGAAACTTTAAATTCGGCATGGCGTGCCCACCTGGATTTTCCAGGTCAAAAACTGAGGTAAGACGGCGTTGCGGGGAACCTGATCAAAATATGTTATATACACTAAAAATAAGATTGTACCTGGTGAGGCTGTCCCCAGATCTGTTGTTCGCGTTTGTAGATGGCAATGCCCGGTTTAGCGCCCTTGGGTTTGTAGACATTTTTAGGTTGGGTGTAAACAACGGGAACCTGAGCACTCTGGCGGGCCCGGCTGTAATAAGCGGCAAAATCGGCAGCACATTGCAGGTCCCGATCCTGGGCTATCTCTCCAGCAGCTAAGCGTAGCAGCACATGGCTACCGGGAATTTCCTGAGCATGAAACCAGAGATCGTAGGGACTGGCTAAACGAAAAGTGAGCCGATCGTTCTGGTGGTTATTGCGGCCAATCAGCAGTTCAAACCCGCTGGGCGTTTTGTAGTGATGAAAGTCGGTATTGAAATTGGCGGGGGGACGGTACTCCGGTTCTTTGAGATAGTGCTGCTGGATCAGTTCTTCCCGAATTTCCATTAAGGTCAACAGATCGGTGGAGCTATGGTCTGGATCACACTGCTGCACAGCGGCTTCCACCTGTTCTAGATATTGAATTTCTGCTTCCACGTCTGCCAGTAAGGGTTCTACACTGGTGCGAGCTCGTTTCAATTTTTGATGGCGTTTATAAAGACTCTGGGCATTTTGAATCGCATTTTTTTCTGGGTCCAGGGCGATCGTCACGGGTTGGCCGGTATTGAAATCTGCCAGGGTTAAGCTTTTTAAGCCCGGTTGCCATTCCTGCAGGTGGGCCATGAGCAGATCGGCCTGGTTGCGGTAAAGATCCGCTTGAGCGGACTGGTTTAATCGCTGCCGAAACCCCTCTGCTTTGCTGTTCAGTTTAGTGAGTAACCCCTTTAGCCGCTGCCCCAGTTGGGATTGGAGTTGGGCAAATTCCTGTTGATTGAGCTGCGTGGTGTAGTACCGATCCAGCAGGGTTTGGACATCAGGGGCAGGTTGGAGGATATTCCAGCCCAACACCGTGTAGCCTCTGGCTAACCAACCCGGTTGAAAGTGGCCAGTCTGCAAAATCTCTAGCCAGCGTTGCCAGACCTGATAAAGCGACTGCCATTGCTCAACGGTTAACTCATCTGTGCTGGCCTGAGCAGATAAACCCGCTTGCTGGATTAAAGTATTGGCCAGGGGAGAACTCAGACCCCGGTAGGTGGTGAGCAGATTTTTGCTTAAAGCGCCGGGAATGAGGCTAATTCGTTGCTGCCATTGGGACTGAGGTTCGTCCTGTCTGGGGATGGCTTCCGTCAGGGGTGGGGGTGGGGTGTAGGGCTGTCCGGTTTGAATCGGTCGCAGGCGGGACTGTTGCACACTGACCTGGTGGGCGGCGGTGATCATGACATTCTCGGCGTTGACCAGCACCACATTACTGTACTTACCCATAATTTCGACATAGAGATGCCAGAGGGCCGGTTCACCGGGACGGCGGGCAAATTGCAGATCTACGACCCGTTCCCAGTCGGCGATCGCCCCCAGCTTCACCAGGGCTAAGCCATTGAGTTGATGCCGGAGTTGCTGGCTGAAGGTAAAGGTGTCGGGGGTGCGGGGAGGAGGATCACCCATACAGAGACGGGCCGCCTGGGGATGCCAGCACAGGGTTAACCAGCCCCGTTCCTCAAGGGTGCGTAAACCTAACTGCACGGTATAGCGATCGCGTTGATAGACCTGTTCCAGTCGGGCGGGTAACCAGCGATCGCTCAGCTCATGGCAAGCGGCGGTGAGGGTGGTAAAGTCAACAAGTTGCAAGGGCCGATCTCAATCTGAATTTGCGGATAGGATAGGTATTAAATTTAGTAAATTTATCTTTTGCGAATCCCTCACCCTCATCTATGGATATCAAATGGATATCAAGCTGATTAACATTGGTTTTGGCAACATCGTCTCAGCCCATCGGGTGATTGCGATCGTCAGTCCCGAATCCTCACCCATCAAACGTATCATTACAGAGGCCAGAGAGAAGGGACAACTGATCGATGCCACCTATGGTCGCCGTACCCGCGCCGTGATTATTGCTGACTCTGGTCATGTTATCCTATCGGCCATCCAGCCAGAAACCGTGGCTAATCGCTTTCTCCTCAGTCGAGACGTTCATGACAGCTCTTCATCTCCCTGTTAACCCTGTTAACCCTGTTAACCCTACGTCCGTTTCCTCCAGCGATTCATCTCCCCGGGGCCAGTTAGTGGTGATTACCGGGCCCAGTGGCGTTGGTAAGGGAACCCTGTTGCGATCGCTGCTGCAACACCATTCAGACTTGTTCTTTTCTATTTCTGCTACCACCCGTGCCCCCCGTCCCGGTGAAGTGCAGGGTCAGCACTATTACTTTGTCAGCCATGAGACGTTTGCACAAATGCTGGCGGAGGGAGAATTGCTGGAATCAGCCCAGTTTGCTGGCAACTCTTACGGCACTCCCCGTCAACCCGTAGAAAACCAGATCCGCCAGGGCAAGCAGGTGATTCTAGAAATTGAACTGGAAGGGGCGCGGCAGGTAAGGCACTCTTACCCCCAGGCCCTGCAAATTTTTATACTGCCACCTTCATTAGAAGTCCTGGAGGAACGGATTCGCGGCCGGGGTCAGGATTCGGATGAAGCGATCACCAAACGGCTGGCCCGTGCCCAGGAAGAAATTGCTGCTGCGGACGAATTTGACCTACAGATTGTCAACGATGACCTGGCAACGGCCTTAACGCAACTGGAAGCGGCTCTGTTTCCCCCAACCCAGCGGGATGCAGAGGGTAACTGTTTAGATTCCCAGCCTGAATCAGCTTCAAGCCCCAACCTTCTTGAGCAGGAGCAGGAAAAATTTGGCTAAGGTTGGGTTAGATTTCAGAAATCTCAATACGCTCTGGGCTTCAATTCTGGTCGAAACCTTACATCGTCTGGGCTTGACAACCGCTGTGCTCTGTCCGGGATCTCGTTCTGCCCCACTAACCGTTGCCTTTGCCCGTCATCCAGAGATTGAAGCTATCCCGGTGCTGGATGAGCGATCGGCAGCTTTTTTTGCTTTAGGACTGGCCCGGCAATCTGGATTACCCGTGGCCCTGGTCTGTACCTCAGGCACGGCGGCGGCCAATTTCTATCCGGCCCTGATTGAAGCACGGGAAAGTCGGGTTGCATTACTGGTGCTCACTGCCGATCGTCCCCCCGAACTGCGCCATTGCCACGCGGGCCAGGCGATCGATCAGATCAAACTCTATGGTCACTATCCCCAGTGGCAAACCGAATTAGCCGTTCCTGACCTCGACAACCTGGCCTATCTGCGCCAAACTGTGGTCCATGCCTGGCAGCGATCGCTGTTGCCCACCCCCGGTCCCGTCCACTTAAATATTCCCCTGCGTGATCCGCTGGCTCCGGTGCTTCAACCTGAAATCGCAGAGCTAGAAGCCCACTTTCCAGCCGATTTCCTCACCGCCATACAACCCCCAGCCCAACTCCTCACAACTGTTACCGCTGGCTTAGACCCGCTGATCCAACAATGGCAGAGCTGCGATCGGGGGGTGATCATTGCCGGGCCCGTCCAACCCCAAGATCCTCAGGGTTACTGTCAGGCGATCGCAATCCTCTGCCAGGTTCTGGGCTGGCCAGTGCTGGCGGATGGACTGTCTCCGCTGCGGAATTATGCCGAGCTAAATCCTTTTTTGATCAGTACCTACGATTTACTCTTGCGTCACCCGGATCAGGCAGAGCGATTACGACCCCAAATCGTGGTGCAGTTGGGAGAACTACCCACCAGTAAGCCCCTCCGCACCTGGTTACAGTACACTCAACCCCGCACCTGGCTGATTGCACCGGGATTAGACAATTTTGATCCCTTACATGGTCAAACGACGACCCTGGATTTAAACGTTGAAATCCTGGCTAGAGCTTTAGAGCAAGTGGAGTTTGAGCCTCGATCGCTGGATTATTGTAAGCAGTGGTTAAGCCTGGAGCATCAGATCAAAGCCTCTATTCAAACCGCCTTTGAAGAGATTGATTGGTTATTTGAACCGAAAGTAGCCTGGATGTTGTCTCAGATTCTTCCCCCCGCAACGCCGCTGTTTATCGCCAGCAGTATGCCCGTGCGGGATCTGGAAACCTACTGGCAACCGGGAACCTCCAGAATTCAGCCCTACTTTAACCGGGGAGCCAATGGCATTGATGGGACGCTCTCTACTGCGCTAGGGATTGCTTATCGGCAAAATCCAGCCGTCCTGTTAACCGGGGATCTGGCTTTGCTGCACGATGTCAATGGGTTTTTAATCAGTAACTTTCTCCAGAATAATCACTGGCAGGGGCATTTAACCATTGTTTTAATTAACAATAATGGTGGTGGCATTTTTGCTAACCTGCCGATCGCCAACTTTGAGCCACCCTTTGAAACTTTCTTTGCCACACCCCAAAACATCAACTTTGCCCAATTGTGTCTCACCTATGGGGTGGACTATGAATTAATTCAATCCTGGCCACAGTTACAAGCACGGCTCAACCCTTTACCAGAAACGGGTATACGGCTGTTAGAAATTCAGTGCGATCGCCGACGGGATGCTCAACAGCGCCGTTTCTATGCCGAACAGCTTGTACATTCAGCAGCCCCTTAGGAGCCAGCCAGATCAAAATAGTTCAACTCAAAACGATTCAGTTTGACCCTCTTGATGTGCTGGAGCGGTATATAGCAATCCTAAATGAGTTGAGAAAAAGGGGGTGTGGGGTTCCCCCACAAAAGGGGTTTCACCCCTTTACCCCAATTTGGATCTCAAATAGGACTGCTATAGAAGTTTTAGCCCTGTAGGGTAGAGCAATGGTGCTGAAGAATTTCACAGAGATGACTGGCTACCCGATCGGGTTGTTCCAGCAGGCTTAAATGCCCGCAATCCTCCAGTTCAATCACGTTGGATTCTTCCGTTTCAAACAAAGGATGAAAACTGGCTAAATGCCGCACATACTTGGGTTCCATAATCCGGTCATTTTGTCCAGCCATAAAATAGACGGGTTGGGGTAAACGGGCTACCAGTTGGGGCAGTAAATGTACTTCTGCCGCTGTAGTGGAGGCTAGCAAGGTGCCCAGAGCCGCTTCAGAGTGGGCGCAAATAAAATCCTTAATCCGCTGTTTCCCCCACTCTAAGGCCAGGGGTTGGTAAACATTGCTGCGGCAAAAGAACTGTTCCAGCAGCGGAACTATTTCTAACCAGGCGGGGCGAAACTTGAGAATTTGTTGCCCAGCAGTGCGAAATCGCTCAAACTCTTCATGCAAATAGATGCCACCCCCGGCATTCAGGCAGACCACCCCCCGCACTTTCTCTCTCAGGCGATCCGCTGTCCAGAGGGCAATGGTTCCACCCAGGGAGTGTCCCACCAGCCAGACTGAAGAAATATCTAAGCGCTGCAGCAACAACTCTAAATCCTGAGCATAGGCCGCCGGGGTATACCGTTCTTCCCCGCATGGCAAGATCTGGTCTGAATCACCAAACCCTCTTAAATCGTAGGTCAAACACTGATGGCGATCACAGAGCTGCTGCACCAGAGGTAGCCAGTAGTGACGACTGAGTAACCAGCCATGCACAAACACCAGTACCAGTGGAGAGCCCGTGGGAGCGGTTAACTCGTAGGTATGGGGGACACCCAAAAGGTCGATCGTTGCCATATTCCTATCATCCCCTACAAACCTGCAGAAAAAACGTTGGTTGATCCTACAAGGGCGATACAGGGACAATCAGATACCTATCTAGGACTGAAGGCCGCTTAAAAATTAACGATTTTAGCGGGACTAGGTCAAGCCAGAGGGATTCAGTATACTAACAAATAAGCTGGCAATCAGAGGTTCCTGAGCCTTCCGTGAGCTGGTTCGTGGTCAATCCCTCTACCTTCCCGATTTCTCAATGAGTTTTTGGAAAAGCCTGTTCAGTGGGACAAATGCCCCTGCTGCCTCCACCGCTGTTTCATCCCCCTCTACCACTTACGGACCTGCCGGTCATGACTCAACTGCCTCTGAACCCCGAATTTTCTTCAGTAAGGATAGGGAGATTGATCTCTACGAGCTAGAGGAACTGTGTGATGCCGTCGGTTGGTCCCGTCGTCCTCTACGCAAGGTCAAAAAGGCTATTCAGCACAGCTTTGTGGTGGTAACGATGTGGGAGCAACGGGGCAACTATCGGCGTCTAATCGGATTTTCTCGAGCCACCTCTGACCATGCTTTTAATGCCACCATCTGGGACGTGGTCGTGCACCCCGAGTTTCAGGGTAAAGGGCTGGGTAAAGCTTTAATGAAACAAATTATTAAGGAACTGCGGAATGAAGACATCAGTAACATTACGCTGTTTGCTGATCCCCATGTAGTCAACTTTTATCGGAGTCTGGGATTCATGCCCGATCCGGAGGGAATTAAGGGAATGTTCTGGTACCCTGGCTCCCGCTAACCTGAGCAGAGTTTACAGAGGCATTGAAAAATAATTAAACTTTACATTTTGATATTGAATTTAATAATTGGAGATTTTTGTTCACGTATCACGCTACACTTACTACCTGTTAACTTTTTTATCAGCCGTGACTGCTGAAGCTGGTGATTCCCCATGACCCTAAGCCCTGAACAGGTTGACCAGATTATTAGCAACAGGCATCAAGATCCTTTTGCCATACTTGGGCCCCACCTGCTGGAAGCCGATGGTACACCCACCTGGGTTGTGCGGGCTTACCTGCCCAATGCTGAAGCTGTTTGGGTGCTTTGCCCCGATGAGCGCAAAGAATACCCGATGCAGAGTTTGCACCAACCCCATTTCTTTGAGTGCACCATTGCGACACCGGAACTGGCGAATTATCAACTGCGCGTCAAGGAAGGCGACCATGAACGAGTGATCTATGATCCCTATGCTTTTCGCTCTCCCCGGCTGACGGATTTTGATCTTCACCTCTACGCTGAGGGCAATCACCACCGTATTTATGAAAAATTGGGAGCGCACCCGACGGAAGTAGATGGGGTGAGAGGGGTCTATTTTGCAGTTTGGGCCCCTAATGCCCGTAACGTTTCTATAATTGGGGACTTCAACCTTTGGGATGGACGTCAGCATCAGATGCGTAGAGGCATCACGGGCATCTGGGAATTATTCATTCCGGGTTTGGGTGCTGGTGAACACTATAAATACGAAATCAAGAATGTAGCTGGGCATATTTACGAAAAGTCTGACCCCTTTGGCTTTCAACAGGAGGTTCGTCCTAAAACTGCTTCGATCGTCACGGATTTGAATACGTATCAGTGGCAGGATAGCGAATGGATGGAGCGTCGCCGTCATACCGATCCCCTCACCCTGCCCGTTTCCGTCTATGAAGTTCATCTCGGTTCCTGGTTGCATGAATCGGCTGATAATCCTCCCTGCTCCGTGGATGGCCAACCTTTAGCGGCGGTACCCGTAGCAGACCTCAAACCCGGAGCGCGATTTCTCACCTATCGGGAACTGGCGGAACGCTTAATTCCCTACGTTAAGGAATTGGGTTTTACCCATATTGAGCTGTTGCCGATCGCCGAGCATCCCTTTGATGGCTCCTGGGGCTATCAGGTGGTGGGCTACTACGCCTGTACTTCCCGCTACGGCACCCCCCAGGATTTCATGTACTTTGTCGATCAGTGTCACCTGAATGGCATTGGGGTGATTATCGACTGGGTTCCAGGACATTTTCCTAGGGATGGCCATGGTTTAGCCTTCTTTGATGGCACTCATTTGTATGAACATGCCGATCCCCGCAAAGGTGAGCACAAGGAATGGGGCACCCTGGTCTTTAATTACAGCCGCCATGAGGTTAGCAACTACCTGATTGCCAATGTGCTGTTCTGGATGGACAAGTACCACATCGATGGAATTCGGGTCGATGCTGTTGCTTCCATGCTTTACCTCGACTATTGCCGTAAACCAGGGGAATGGGTCACCAATGAGTATGGGGGGCGAGAAAATATTGAAGCTGCAAATTTCCTCCGCCATCTCAATAGTCTGTTGTTCAGCTATTTCCCTGGAGTGCTGGCGATCGCCGAGGAATCTACTGCCTGGCCAATGGTGTCCTGGCCAACCTACGTGGGCGGGTTAGGATTCAATCTGAAATGGAACATGGGCTGGATGCATGACATCCTGGATTATTTCAACATGGATCCCTGGTTCCGGCAGTTCCACCAGAACAATGTTACCTTTAGCATCTGGTATCACCACAGCGAAAACTTTATGCTGGCCCTGTCCCACGATGAAGTTGTGCATGGCAAAAGCAACATGCTGGGCAAAATGCCAGGGGATGAGTGGCAAAAGTTTGCTAACCTGCGCTGCCTCTTCGGGTTTATGTTTGCCCATCCGGGTAAGAAAACTCTGTTCATGAGTATGGAGTTTGGGCAGTGGAGTGAGTGGAACGTTTGGGGAGATCTGGAATGGCATCTGCTCCAGTTCGAACCCCATCAAAAGCTCAAACAGTTTATCCAGACCTTAAATCACCTCTATCGCAGTCAACCTGCCCTTCATGCTCTGGATCTGGGCCAGGACGGTTTTGAGTGGATTGATTGTAGTGATAATCGTCACAGTGTCGTCTCCTTTATCCGTCGCTCTAAGGATCCAAAGGATTTTGTCATCGTGGTGTGCAACTTCACCCCCCAACCCCACAGTCATTACCGGGTCGGTGTGCCAGAATCAGGTTTCTATACCGAACTGCTCAACAGTGACTCCCGGGAGTATGGGGGCAGCAATATGGGTAATCTGGGTGGTAAGTGGACTCAGGAGTGGGCATTCCACAATCGTCCTTACTCCCTTGATCTGTGTTTACCTCCCCTGGCAACGCTGGTGTTTAAGCTCGATCGGGAAAAAAGCCAGGCAACCCTCGGTGTCTATGGTAGTTAATGGTAGACTGGTGAACAGTGGCATTGCGGGATGTAGCGCAGCTTGGTAGCGCACTTCGTTCGGGACGAAGGGGTCGCAGGTTCAAATCCTGTCATCCCGATACTTTCAGAGAATGGGCGACAAATTATTTGACCAGAGAGTCATTTCGACCATTTTCGACCACTTACTGCTCGACCACTTTCCACACCAGTTCCCACTTCGCTCTAGCAATAGCATATAAGGGGCACTGACTGAAGCTCTTGTGGGTGGAAGACAGCTTGGTCATGTTATGTCTGAGGAAGCCCCCTCACCTGGCACGGTGCCAGGTAAGACTGCCAGTGCTGGGAAGGAGCTGCTCAGATTCAATGAGTCTGTAAGGGACTAGCAAAAACACTTAAGGAGAAGGGGTAGGTTCAAGTCGATACTCCAACGTGGGTTTTATACCAATTCTTGAAGGAGGAGCTACAAATGATATAAACGAATTGTAGAGTTCTATTCAAGTCGATGGCCGGTATTTACAAAGTAAACATTGTAGAAAGCGTGGATGAGCTGAAGCAGTTGCTTTGTGCCCAAAAGGGTGCTTCAGATAAAGAGCGAATACACCTGTTGTATCGGGAGCGTGTCACCTTTTGTGTAGAAAAGACAAGATAGAGACAAGCCCTCTATCCCCAACCCCTATGACACCGGAAGCGCAACAGACATTGAATCACCATATCCAGCAAATTGCCCAGATTTTATACCAGGATGCCCAGGCTCAGGGATTGCCGATGGGTCGGTTAGAAGACATCGAAGCCACCGTCCGAGAGCAGATGCAAGCCCATGTCTCACCGCAAATCGGAATTTTTTTATCGACCAGACCAGTCCCCCCCAAGGTGAAGGGTACAAACGAACGCTCAAAAGTATCCTGGGAGACCTGCGATTAACCCGACAGCAGGCGTTGAGCCTGGAGGTGCAACCGAGCAGCCAGATTAGCCCTTATCTAGAGAAGTGTTGTCTGAGAGTCAGTGCCAATCACTCCTATCGCCAAGCCAGTGAGGAGATTGCGATTCTGACCGGGATAGCCGTCAGTGCGAAGACACAGCAACGATTGGTTCACCGTCAAGACTTTACCCCACCTGGTGTAGACCCTTCTCCTGGTGTGAGTCAACTGAGTTTGGATGGGGGAAACATTCGTCTGCTCACCCCCAGGTAGTGATTTAGATGTAGTGAAATAAGTCAAACCCTTGCAAGCTCTGCATTGT
>ERZ1066134.249-NODE-249-length-40195-cov-8.010812_pt1 | contig 40195 bp, 20 predicted proteins | sample MGYA00382781_ERZ1066134 | MGnify/ENA primary metagenome ERZ1066134 (study PRJEB33369, sample SAMEA5778364) | biofilm metagenome | biome: Industrial cooling water; feature: Water cooling tower basin; material: Biofilm | place: United Arab Emirates | collected... | reverse complement strand
CCAAAAGCCCCTGCCCCAAAATGGTTACGGTTGAATATGCATTAGTAGGATTTTTGGTAAAAGAAAGGGAGGTAACAGTGAGAGGATTTGTGTATATTCGATGTTTTAATAACGTACTATTTGAGAGTAAATCACAAGAGTGTTTACTCAATAGTACAAAATAAGTCCCTGATAAAGACGGGATAAAGTCGATAGAAGCGGCTAAGCTGTTACAATCTGGCCCATAATCATCGTTTGACGCAACAAGCCCCGCTGAATTGTAAATCCTAAGATAAGTATCTTGTGTAGTTCCACAGCTTGAAAATCTATATGTTGTTCCTGAAACTGCAGAGAACTGCCAATAAGGCAATGTATTTGCCGATGCAGATGAAGAACCTTCAGTTATTGAAGGGGAAATAATACCCCCATACATTGCAGAACTATTACAAAAGGCTGGAGTAGTAACAGTAGAAATCATTAATGATACCTTAACTACATTTGTGTTATACCCAGAAACACTTATATCACCTGACTTATAAAACAAATCCACATAAAATGTAATGTAATTATTGCTTACAGGGGTAATTGGCTGTACAGTATAAAAACCAGCATTGTCGAAATATGAAATCTGATTTACATTTAAAAGCCCTGTTCCAAAAATAGTTACTGTAGAGTTTCTATTTGTTGGATTAGGATATACTCCACTGACAGTAATTAAATTACTCGGTAATTGTTTAATACTATATTGTAATTGAGTATTGTATTCTAAATTTTCACAAAAATATTTGCTGATTAGTATATAATACATTTCTGTGGAATTACACATCCATTCAACCGATGCAGCTGTTGATAAACATACAGGACCATTATCATCACCTGAACTAACCATTATCCCTCTCGAATTATAAATACGTATATAAGTATCCTCGGATGAATTGCACGTAGAAAACGAATAAGTATTATTGTTGATTCCTGTGAAAGTCCAGTAGTTAGTCAACCCACTAAGCACTGTAACAGTTTGAGTTGCACCGCTAACATTTAATCCCCCTCTAAAAAAGCTATTGTTGTTACAAAAAAATGATGGTGATGGTTCTGCTGTTGTTCCTACGTAAAACTGGCTATATGTAGTGTTCCCAAATGAACTTGTTAAAGTTAAGGTACCAGATACCGCGGTAGTGCCCAAAGTAAAAATTACTCTATTATCTGAGACAAAACTTGGTGCATAAGCAATTGTACTGCTTTGGGTTCTTGCTAAAACCGATTGAGTGTAGCGTAATCCTACACCTATGATTGTAACTACTGTATTTGCCGAAGAAGGGTTAGGCGAAATACCTGTAATGCTCCTTATTTCAGTTACCGGAATGGTCAAAACAGGCGTGAATACGCTTCCATAAAAACCAGACAAGGTAAGTATACCTGTAGTCGCATTACTTAACAATGTAAATCTTAAATTATTATCATCAATAATTGAAAAATTATTAGTTCTCACAACCCCTTGTTGTGTCTTACTACTAATTTCCACCAGCTCATACATACCTGCACCTGCGATAGAAATAATTTGAGACGGAGAAGCTAATAATGGAGATACTCCGGTTATTGTTGGAGTCCGAATCGGTACTACTAAAAATGGAGATTCCGAAGCGCCATTCATGCCTGTCAAGGTCATGGAACCCCACATGTGATTGCTTTGTACTCGAATTACTATATTATTATCGTTTACAAAAGTATAAGGTAAGCTGGCGTATACACCATTTGGCAAAGTCTTATATATAATATTAGAAACAGAAGAAAAATTATGTCCGAAAACGGTTATGATTTCTCCTTTATTAGCCACATATTTCGACAAACCTGTACATGAAGGCGGAAGAGTTGAAGTACTTCTATATTGCAAATTTACAGTAGTCATTAATCCTTCACAATGATACTTTGTAAGAAGCAAATGATAAACACCATTTGAAGTACAGGTCCAGTCGATAGAAGCTGCGTTAGAGCTGCAAAACGGGCCATAATCATCGTTTGCAAAAACTTCATTACCTAAAGAATTATATATCCTTAAATAAGTATCTTCACCTGCACCACAAGTTGAAATTTTGTATGATACTCCATTAATTCCCGTAAATGACCAATAGTTTCCTTTGCTCAACACACCTGTTACTGTTTGCCATAATAAGCCGAAATTTAAAGATCCTCTGTCTATAACGTTTTGGGTACAAAAACGGGTAGTAATATTAATAGGGGAATTTACAGTTAATACATTTGTTACTACATTACCAAAAGAGCCAGATAAAGTCAAATTGCTTGAAATTATATCACTACTAATATGAGCAAATATCATATTAGCGGAAATCCCTGCTATACTCAATTGTTTAATACCCAGTCCTGTGGATAATGCTAATATGGTAGAAACTAAATTCATATTTAACCCTGATACAGTTACCAAGGTATTTGAAAAAGCAGGATTTGGATTGATTCCTGATATTGAGGGAATATTAAGAGGCGAGACGATAGATACCACTTGGGTTAAAACTTGCCCAAATGCTCCAGTTAAAGTCAAAGGGCCTGATGCAAAATTGCTTTCCACGCCAATGGTGAGCCGATTTGATGGTTGGCCAGCCACAGTCAATAATCCAATACCCAAACCCGTTGTGGGGAACACCACTGCCGAAATATGATTCAAATTGACTCCTAAAATTGTTATAAAACTATTTCTTATTCCAGGATTTGGTGAGATTCCGGTGACCGTAGGAATAAGTATGGGAGAAGTAACGGATAAAAAGGGAGTTGTGGCATTCCCAAAATATCCACTAATAGTCAAAACGCCATTTATAAATAAATTATTTGTAAGTAAAGTGATGTAACCATTTGTTATTATGCTAGGACTACGTGTTCTAGGTCCGGTAGTTGAATTATAGAGTACTGAATATATACTTTCTAGGTTTTCTCCAGTTATTGTTACATATCCGCCTCTCACCACAGGATTGGGCGAAATAGATGATACTATTGGTGGATTATTACCTGTAATTGTTAAGTGAGGTGTCACTACCCTACCAAATATACCAGACAAAGTGATGGGGCCGGATATTTCATCAGAATTAATGAATACTTCCATAATCGTTCTGCCAATTTCAGGATATACATCATAAATATGATTGTAGCCATATCTGGTTTTTACAAAATAAGAATTGACATGTTCTAATCCGGTTCCTACAATTGAGACAATATTATCATAATCAACAGGGTTAGGAGTGATACTAGAAATGACAGGAGTTTGGGTAGGGCGAACAGATAGACTTTGCGTTTGAAGCGAACCAAACCCACCTGTGAATGTGATTGATCCACCTGCAGCATTGGTCGGGACAAAAATACCTACGGCAGTACTGTTAATCTTATCTATATAACTATTTTGGTATCTCCCACCCATAGTTCGAAGCCTATAAAAAGAAATATTATCAAGTTCAAAACCAGCAATAGTGATTATCATTCCCGGTATAAAAGATGTTGGCAAAATACCCGTAATCGTAGGTGTAGTAGGTGTAGTAAATGTGAAAAAATCAGTAGTAGAGCGCCCAAAATACCCTGAAATAGTTAATACGCTACTAATTGCATTCACTGGAATATTACATTTGATTGTATTGTAGTCATAAAAGCTTCGTGAATTATATTGAATGCCATTTGAGCTTTGATAATAAATTCCGTCAATTCTGTTCATAGCAAACCCCGTCAAAGTAAGCTCTCCTCCCTTTGAAGCAGGATTTGGATTGATACCTGCTATTGTGGGAAAAATAGCATTAACAGTTAATGTATTTGATTCTACAGCTCCAAATATCCCTTCTAATCTAAGAACTCCGGTTCGAAAAAAATCAGTGCCATAAAGTTCGATTTTGTTGTTACTTTTTTGATAATTATTAGCATAATAATAAACTCCTGTAAGGGTATTTATCAACCTTATATTTTGTACACTATTTAATCCTGTGCCAAAGATTGTGGTGTTTTGACCTTGTAGTATAGGGTTAATTGAAAAACCTGTTATTGTGGGAGTCAATGGCTCAAATGAGAGATAATCAAAAGGCGTATCTTCATTTAGTACCCCACATGAATATTGTGAATTGTGAATATAATAAACCCCTGTTTGCGTACATTTCCACTCCATAGATGAAGATATTGACGAACAAACGGGACCATAGTCGTCTATTGAATTAATAAGTGTGCCCGCGGCATTATAAAGCCTTAGATAAGTATTGCTATATATTTTACAATTAGAAAAACGATAAGCGATCCCATTCACTCCAGTAAACGTCCAGTACATGGCAGTGCCGCTGGGTGCAATCACGCTTTGCTCTGTTAATGTAGGAATTATTCCTCCACCAAAATTTGATTGGACACAAAAAGATGGTTGTGCGAAAGATGATATTGATACTACTGTAGCAAATATCAGCGAGAATAAAGTAGTTTTTATTGTAGCCATACAACTTTAAAGAATACCAGTTAAACTGATTTATGATATTATAATAACCAACATATGAACTTATTATTTCAAGATACAAAGCACATTTAGATACCAATCTTTTAGAATTGGCGAAGAAGTATAAAATTTGGCTGCCGACCTTTTACTCGCACTCGATGCACTTATTTTATGACGACAACTTTTTTCCTGATTACTTTCTTACCAGTAATTATTTCTATTATATAAACACCTTCTTCATTAATTTGAAACTCATGATTAGTCAATTGTATTTGCAATTCTTTGCTGTTTGTGTCAAACACTTTTAAATAATATGCTTCTAAGTGTTCCGGCATTTCTATTTTGAGTGTTCCCTTGCTAGGATTAGGGTAAATATTGATATTTGAGCTCTCTTCTGAAATATTCTGCAACAGAGATCCCACTATTGATAATACCTGCCCTGTAACAGTGCCAAATGGACCTACATACTTCAACTCGCCTGTAATGGCATTGCTTGGTAATCTCAAATAAATAGACCCCGATGTTCCAGCGAATGTAGTATTTATATAGCCTTGGTCAGTACTAATACCTATTGCCGAAAGCTTGTCTAGATTACTTCCAATTATAATAACAGTACCTGACCTATTAGCCGGATTGGGAGAAATATTTGATATCATAGGAGTGTTAGTACCAGGAGTAGAAACATTAATACCAGAGCCAGCTGCAGGAGTAATTACCCTTCCAAAACTACCTGTAAGTGTAACAGGTTGGTTAAGTGCATTTGAGGGGAGGGAAAAAGAGAGTGCTGGATTTGAAATGATTGGAATAGTGGATTGGTTACCGGAAGAAGTTGCGAACCAAATCGTTTCCACATTATTAAAATTAGAACCATTCACTACCCCGGTTTTAAGTCCTCCATTACCCACAAATGTACTCACCGATGTTACAGAGGGAGTGAGAATAGTAACATATAAAATAGGAGAATATAAACTCCTGTTTGAACCCAACAATGTAACAATTCCTGTTGCCGCATTACTGTTAATAAAAAACTCTATTCTACTACCATTATTCAACGTAGGGTATGCAAGAGCCGTTGCACTTGTGGTTTTATAACGAACCGAAGTTATATCCAAAAGCCCCTGCCCCAAAATGGTTACGGTTGAATATGCATTAGTAGGATTTTTTACAAATGTGATCCCTGACACTGACGGAAGTGGTGATGATATATAGTATTTTAAAGAGGTATTACTAGATAGTGCTATACAATCGTGCTTGCTGATTAACACATAATAATTTGCACTTGATGAGGGAGTGAAATCTAATGATGCCGCCAAACTATTACAATCAGGCCCATAATCATCATTTGAAGCAACAATGCTTCCTGATGCATTGTAAATCCTTATATAAGTATCTTCGGTGGCTCCACAAGTTGAAAACCTGTGTGTTTTACCTTGTGTTCCATAAAATTGATAATATGAAGGATTGCCACTAGGCAATACAGTTGTTCCTAATGAGGTGGTTAACACTAATGAACCCAAATTATTTACATTGCTTGTACAAAAAAATGAAGGAGTTGTAACAGTAGAGTTTGAAACTGTTAAAAAAGGAGTTATTGCAAATAAATTACTACCCGAAAGGGTAAGTCTGCCACTGCCAACATAGCTATCTACGTAAAACAAGGCCATATTATCTGAAATTGCACTTGCAGAGCGATAACTTAACCTACCGCTATTATCTATATGGCTAATAGTATGCAATGTTGAAAATCCTTGGCCTGTAATTGTAACATAAGTATATAAGCTAGCCGTGTTAGGAGAAATACCGGTAACTGTTGGTAAAGAGTAATTCAAAGGCTTTTGGAAAAGCAAATTGGTATTATTAGACAATACTTCACATGAAAAACGAGTTAGCAAAATGTAATACAATCCATCTTGGTAACAAGTCCATTCTAAAGAAGAAGCACTGGTGCTACAAAAGGGGCCGTTGTCATCTACACTTGTCAAAAAAGTTCCATTTCTGTCATATAAACGCAAGTATGTATCCTCTTGTGCACCACAGGTAGAGAATCTGTAGGTAGAAAGATTATTTCCTGTAAAGGACCAATAACTGGCAGTACCAGCGACTCCAGTAACCGTTTGCCAATTACTATTAAAAGCCAATCCCCCTCTATTTTGAGCACTTGATATACAAAAACTTGAAGTAATTGTATGAGGAAGTGTTACTGTAAGGCTACTGGTTTGTATTGCCCCATAAAGGCCTGAAAGTGTTATAATACCCGTAATAATATCATTGGGTGTATTGAAGATAAGTCGATTACTGTTTGAATTATTTATATTAACTGATGAATTACCAAATGCAGTTCTATATGTTAATTGTGAAACATTATTTAACAAGCTCCCTAAAATTGTAATTGTTCCATTTCGAGTAACAGGGTTTGGGGTAATTCCTGTTACTGTTGGCCTCGCAAAAGTAGAAGTAACTGATAGAACAGGGGTAGTTGCATTTCCAAAACTGCCACTCAATGTTAAAGCACCACTAAGAATATAACTATTTACTGGGAAGGTCAAATAATTGTATGTTACGATACTAGGATAATCATATGTCAACCCTCCACTAGAATTGTAAAATACATAATTAATGTTGTTAAGATTTGTACCAACTACAGTAACAAATTCACCTCTTGTAGCCGGATTTGGTGAAATGGAGCTAACAGTAGGCGAGCCATTTCCAACAATGGTAATTGTGGGAGTGACCACAGCCCCAAAAATACCGGATAAAGTTATAGGTGCAGAAATAATCTCCGAATTCAAATAAATACCTAAAATGGTTCTTCCAATTTCGGGATAAATACCATAATTGAAGCTATTGCCGTATATTGTTCTTAAACTGTAAGAGTTTACATGTTCTAAGCCTGATCCGAAAACAGAAACGACATTATTATAAACTATAGGATTGGGATTGACTCTCGAAATAGTGGGAGTAGCTGTTGAGCGAACTGTTAAATTCTGGGTTTGAACTGAACCAAATCCTCCAAGAAGTGTAATTGGGCCGTTTATGGCATTTTGAGGGACGTAAACACCTATTAGCGTATTATTATAAATGCTGAAAATGCTTGTTTGATATATTCCAGTCTGTGCTGGGACTTGATATGAATTGACATTTCTTAAATTTACCCCGAATATAGTTACTATCATTCCTCGTAGGTAAGAGGTGGGATTTACACCACTTATCGTTGGGGCAGATGGAGTAGTAAATGTAACAAATGCAGTAGTACTAAGTCCAAAATATCCAGATAAAGTCAATATACTGCTCAAAGCATTATTTGGTATTCCGAATCTGATAGTATTGTTAGATGAGTAGTTTGGCCCATAATAATCTATACCGCCAGTGGTTCTGTAATACACTCTTTCAATTTTATCCATAGCTTGTCCGGTAAATATAAGTTCCCCACCTTTAGGCGCAGGATTAGGGCTTATTCCAGTAACTGTCGGAAAAACAGGTATAACAGTGAGAGTATTTGATAAAACACTACCAAAAGACCCATTTAGTTGAAAACGCCCCGTTCTGAAATATTCAGTGGAATAAAATACGATGCTGTTTGAATTTTTCTGAAAATTAAATATGTTTAAACTTAGTCCTGTAGAGGTATTTATTAACAAAATATTATTTACATTCATAAAACCCGTTCCTGTAAGAGTTACTACTTCTCCCTGAGTAACTATATTTTTTGTAAAGCCTGTTATCGTTGGCACGACTGGCACGAATGTTTGATAATCAAATGGCGTGTTTTGGCTCAAAAAACCACATGAATACTGAGAATTATGAATATAGTACGTACCTGTGAGTGTACATTTCCATTCCATAGAAGAAGATGTGTTGCTACACACAGGGCCATAATCATCTACTGAATAAATAAGTGTTCCTGAAGAATTATAGAGCCTAAGGTAAGTATCGCTAAATATTTTACAATTTGAAAAACGATAAGATGTTCCATTAATCCCTGTGAATGTAAAATACATAGCCATTCCACTGGTTATTGTAATGGTTTGGACAGAAGAAGTGGGGTTTATTCCTCCACCAAAATTTGATTGGACACAAAAAGATGGTTGTGCGAAAGATGATACAAAAACGCCTATTGCGCCTGCAAGCGTGAGTAAAACTGTTTTTACCATAAAACCTATGATACTAAAGTGATATAACTACAAAAATCAGCTTAGAAATTGGTATTTAAAAATATTTACCTCATTATTTTGACAAAAAATGTTACTGATTTAAGAAAGTGGGGAACATTTTCACCCTTAAGAGTACTTCTTTCTAGTTTCCAGTTTCTGTAACAATCTGTCAATCACCAGTTTTGAGATTTTATGAGCTATGTTTTCGTCTGTATCGTTCTCAAATGCTTTACGGAGACGCTCTTCATCAATGTCAATTGTGTACAATATGTTGTATAGCCTTGGCAAATCTGAACGCAGCAACAAGAGGATTTTTTGTACTAAATCCTCTTGCTTAGTTATTGGTCGCCATTCAGAAGGCAAAAAATTAGATATATCAGACGCAAGTTCAGACATATTATTAACTGTTTAGGATGCTTTCTATTGTACTAATCTCTTCAGAAGAGAAGCTTTTGTTTTTTAAACATCCAAGCGAGTCTTCCAACTGTACGACTGAGCTAGCACCAATGAGTACTGTTGTTACTTCCGGAATACGCAACACCCATGCCAAAGCCATTTGGGCTAAAGACTGTCCGCGCTTAACGGCTAAATCATTCAACAATCTGATTCTATTTAATTTATCATCTGTTACTTGATTGGGTCTCAAGTGCCCATGCGATTTTCCTGCCCTTGAGTCTTCGGGGATACCTTTTAAATATTTGTCGGTAAGCAACCCTTGTGCCAACGGTGAAAAAGGGATACAGCCAATACCATGCTTGCCAAGGGTAGAAAAAAGACTTTTTTCAGGTTTTCTGTCAAACATCGAATATTTAGGCTGGTTGATAAGACAACGCACTCCCAAAGACGAAAGTATCTTTACGGCTTGCTCCATCTGCTCTGCATCGTAGTTTGAAAGCCCTATGTAAAGTGCTTTGCCTTGGCGCACTACGAGTTCCAAAGCTTGGATGGTTTCTTCCATGGGCGTCTCCGGGTCGTAACGATGGTGGTAAAATATATCTACATATTCAAGGCCCATGCGCTTTAGGCTTTGGTCAAGGCTAGATACCAAATATTTCTTACTTCCCCAGTCTCCATACGGGCCATCCCACATGGTGTAACCGGCTTTGGTTGATATAATAATTTCATCTCTGTAAGACGCAAGTTCATTTTTCAGCATTTTGCCAAAATTACGCTCTGCACTGCCCGGTGGCGGACCATAATTGTTTGCCAAATCAAAATGAGTTATTCCCAAATCGAAAGCGCGGGTTACAATCTTGAGCGAATTATCGTATCGGTCTACATCTCCAAAATTGTGCCATAAACCCAATGAAACCAAAGGGAGCTTCAAGCCACTATTTCCACAACGTTTGTATGGAATTTGGGTGTATCTATTTGAATCAGCTATATACATTTGAGTTTTTAATAATTATTCTACAATACCACATTTACAATCTTGCCTGGTACGACTATCACTTTCTTGGGTGCTTTTCCCTCCAACCACTTTTGGATTTCTGCCGATGCAATGGCTTGTTTTTCCACTTCTTGCGGACTGTCGTTAAGCGCAAACACCATTTTGTGGCGTACTTTCCCGTTTACCGAAATGGGGTATTCAAAGGTGTTTTCTATCAAATATTTTTGCTCCCACTTAGGAAATTCGGCATAAGCTATACTTCCTGTATTGCCCAAAGCAGCCCACAATTCTTCAGTGATGTGTGGAGCATAAGGCGAAAGTGTAATCAACAAGTCTATCAAAATGGCTTTTTTATGACATTTTTGCTCAGAAAGTTCGTTTACACACACCATAAATGTGCTCACAGAGGTATTGAATGAAAAACGCTCGATATCTTCTTCTACTTTTTTAATGGTTTTGTGCAATGTTTTCAGTTCTTTGTCAGTCGGGGTTTCGTCTGTAACGATGAAGTTGCCGTTTTCATCATAAAACAAACGCCACACGTTTCTCAAGAAGCGAGAAACACCGCTGATGCTGCTTGTACTCCACGGCTTTGACATTTCCAAAGGGCCTAGAAACATCTCGTACATACGCAGGCAGTCGGCACCGTATTTTTCTATGACATCGTCCGGATTTACTACGTTGTATTTCGACTTGGACATTTTTTCGACTTCGTGGCCACAAACATAAGCCCCACCCAAACCCTCCCCGAGAGGGAGGGCTTTTCCATCCTTAGATTCTAATATAAATTCAGCATTCTTATATTCAGGTCGCCAAGTTCTGAATTTTTCAATGTCGAGTATGTCGTTTTCAACAATGTTGACATCTACGTAAATGGGAGTTGTGTCATATTGGTTGCGTAGGTTGTAAGAAACAAACCTCACCCCCGTCCCCTCTCCTTCTGAGAGGGGAGAGTTTAGACGGTACACAAAATTACTCCTACCCTGAATCATCCCCTGGTTAATCAGTTTTTTGGCATATTCCTTTACCTTAATATAGCCCAAATCATACAAAAACTTTGTCCAAAAACGGCTGTATAGCAAATGCCCCGTAGCATGTTCGCTGCCGCCCAAATATAAATCTACATCTTGCCAATAGTCAAGTGCTTCTTTGGAGGCAAAAGCGTTGTCATTTGTATTGTCCATATATCGAAAAAAATACCAAGACGAACCCGCCCAGCCCGGCATGGTGGATGTTTCGATGGGGAAGCCCCCCTCCCCACCGGGGAGGGGTTGGGGGTGGGGTTTATCCAATACAGATTTAATTTTCACCAAAACCTCATCTATGTTATTTTCAAGTTCTTCATTTCTAAATCTGATTACTTTATATCCTAAACTATTTAAAACATTTGTTCTGTATTCATCGAACTCTCGCACATCTTTCTCCAAATGTATTCCTCCATCAACCTCTATTACAATTTTATAATCTAAAGAAACAAAATCAACTATGAAAGTATCTATAACCTGTTGTCGCCTAAACTTTATTCCTAATCTTTCCTTCCTAAGTTCCTGCCATAGATTATCCTCAGCATCTGTTTGATTCTTTCTTAACTCTCTTGCTCGTTCTTTCAGGTTTTTCCATTTATCAGGTGTGGTAGTTTGCCAGTTTTTGGAACTATCTATAAGTCCCGCATCCGATTTCCCAACATTTAGAGTGGGTTTTCCTGCTTTTTCAAACCCCACCCCTGACCCCTCCCCAGCGGGGAGGGGAACGTAAACCCAATCCTTCGCTCTTGCCAATGGTGGCTCTCCGTCTTCGGTGGGCAGATATTTGTCTACTTCGGGCAATAAAAGCGGCAATTCGTTTTCAGGCATTGAGTAAGGCAAGCCATTTTTATAATAAATAGGTATGGGTTCGCCCCAGTAGCGCTGGCGACTGAAAATGCTGTCTCTGATTCTGTAATTCAATTTTCCATAACCGACACCCATTTCTTCCACTTTTTGGGTCATGGCTTCCAAGGCTTGTGGCACGGTCATTCCGTTTAAAAAATCAGAATTTATCATGGTGCCGGCTTTGGGGTCGAAATCTTCTTTGGTAATATCGGTATGCGTGCCTTCTTGCACCGCAATGATGGGCAAATTGAAGTGTTTAGCAAAAGCATAATCTCTGGTATCAGAACTTGGCACGGCCATCACAGCACCCGTACCGTAACCTGCCAATACATACTCGCCAATCCAAATAGGAATGAGCACCCCATTCAAAGGATTCACGGCATAAGCTCCCGTGAACTCACCCGTAATGGTTTTCACATCGGCTTGTCTGTCGCGCTCCGACTTATTTTTGGCATACGCAACGTATTTTTCTACCGCTTCCTTTTGTTCTGGAGTGGTGATTTTTTCGATTAACTCATGTTCGGGAGCTAGCGTGAGATAGGTTACCCCGTAAATCGTATCAACTCGGGTGGTAAAAACCTCAATCTTAAATGTTGAATGTTGAATGTTGAATTCAAGCATACAACCTTTGGAGCGACCTATCCAGTTGCGTTGCTGTTCTTTGATGGGTTCGGGCCAATCTACCAAATCCAGATCATTGATCAATCGCTCGGCATAAGCGGTGATGCGCAGCTGCCATTGGGGCATTTCTTTACGAATCACGGGAAAACCACCACGTTCCGAAACTCCGTCTTTCACCTCTTCATTGGCCAAAACTGTGCCCAATCCCGGACACCAGTTTACAAACGTATTGGCCAAGTATGCCAACCTGAATTTTAAGGTGATTTCATGTTTTTTCTGCTCACTAAAACCGTTCCATTCTTGGGCTGTAAACGAAGGAGTATCTTCATCGCAAACGGCATTTAAGCCTTCTCCTTTTGAGAGGGCTTGGGTGAGGCTATTCCCGTTTTTCTCAAAAATCTTTACCAATTCATCTATTGGGCGGGCTTTATCTGCCTTTTTATCGTACCAACTGTTAAAAAGCTGAATAAATATCCATTGTGTCCATTTGTAATAGTTGGGGTCTGAGGTGCGCACCTCTCTGTCCCAATCGTAGCTGAAGCCAATGGCATCGAGTTGTTTTCTGTAAGTGTTAATATTTTTTTCTGTAGTGATGGCTGGATGTTGGCCTGTTTGAATGGCATATTGCTCGGCAGGAAGTCCAAAAGAATCATAACCCATTGGGTGAAGGACATTGTAGCCTTTGTGGCGTTTGTATCGGCTCACGATGTCGGTGGCTATGTAGCCAAGCGGGTGGCCTACATGCAATCCCGCTCCAGAAGGATAGGGAAACATGTCCAAGACATAATATTTTGGTTTATCAGATTGCTGCTTTGCCTCAAATGTTTTGTTTTCAGCCCATTTCTTCTGCCACTTTTTTTCTATATCCTGCGGATTGTACACTGCCATTGTTTTAAAAATTAAACTCAGTTGCGAAATTATGAAAACATTGAGCCTGTTACAAAAAATATTAAAAAGCCCTATCATGAGAGCTTTTTAAAAGAAACAAAAAATGGAATAATATAAGCGGCTTGACTTTTAGATAATATTTACTTGCAATTTTTTACTCGTCCCTAAGAGCCTCTATTGGCTGTATTTTTGCCGCTCTTATGGCTGGTATCAGCCCTGCCAACGTGCCTGTGATGGCTAATAAAACCACAGCCGATACTGCTACGGTAAAATCTACTTCCGGATTTTTAAAGAAACTCCCCTCCCCGCCTTCGGTCGGAGCCTTCGACATCATGTAGTTAATACCTTCCAACAAACCCACACCCAATATCAGCCCCATGTATCCTGAGGACAAAGTTAAAACAATGGCTTCTTGAATAATCATCGAAACTACGTTCCACGAGGTAGCACCTAAGGCTTTTCTTATACCTATTTCTTTGGTGCGTTCTTTCACTATGATAAGCATAATATTGCTCACACCCACAATTCCTGCTATGATGGTGCCTATGCCTACCACCCATACAAAAGCCGCTATCGCCCCAAATAACCCTCTGAATTTTGCACTTTCGGTCTCCATGCTCCAAGCCCATACTGCTTGCCCATCTTCAGGATCGAAATTGTGTCGTTTGGCAATAAATGCCCTTACCTTCTTTATCACATCTTCGGTGTTGTAGCCATCGCGCACCACGCAACCCCAAAAATACACTTTGTTCTTTTGGTTGAAGGTGGTTTGCAATGCCGAGTACGACATCCATACCGATTTCAGTTCCTCATTGGCTTGCCATCCACTTTTTTGAGGCTTAGACACACCTATCACCTTGAAATACAGTCCATTGATGTTAAGGTATTTGCCAATAGGTGATTCGTCTTTAGAAAAATAAAAATCACGGACTTTTTGACCAATCACTATCACTTTGCGGTGGTCTTTTTCGTCAAAATCATTGAGGTCTCGGCCTTCAAGTATGTTCACTTCTTCTACTTTTCGCCAGTCGGGGTATATGCCTTGTACTGAATAGGAGGCATTTTTTGTACCATAAGATATGGTCACGTCATTTCTGATGCTTTGCTTGGGCGACACCGCTTCTATTTCAGGAAATTTTATTTTCAGAGCCAATATATCGCTGATGTTAGGCTCGATGGTGCGGCCTATTTTCATGCCTTTGTATACAATATCGGTTTTATTAGCACCCATGTAAAACGACTTGGTGGAGTAGCCTGCAAAGTTGCTCGATACACCATTTTCTAGGCCCTTACCAGCTCCCAGCAGCAAAATAAGCATAAAAATACCCCAAAATACCCCAAAAGCGGTGAGTACAGTGCGCAGCTTGTGCTTGGTAAGGCTTATCCAAATTTCATTCCACTTATCTATGTCAAACATGGGGTCTTTTGATATTTATTGATGATTTTTATAAAAAGCGGTATCGTAAATCGTTTTTATTTTTTCTTCTAAAGGCATTTCGTAAGGCAGCCAATTGATTATTAGTCCTGCGTTTTCCATCTTCCTGAAATAGGTCATTTGGCGTTTGGCAAACTGGTGAATGGCACTTTCCAGCCTCTCAAACATTTCTTTTCGGCTATAAATTCCCTCTAAATATTGCGATATAAATTTATATTCCAATCCATAGTATACTAAGTCGCTATGGCTTACGCCCATTTTCAACAGTTCTTCCACCTCTTCTACCAAACCGTTTTCCAGCCTCAGATTGAGCCTTTCGGTAATGTTTTTGCGCCTTTGCTCTCTGGCAATGTCTATGCCGAATATAACATACTGTGCCTTAAAATTATTCTTTCTTGGTTCAAAATCAGGGTTGTTTATCAAAAATGTAGCTATTTCTATGGCCCTGATAGTTCGCTTGTGGGTAGAAAGATCAAAGATATTTTCATCTTTAAAATGAAGTGACGATAAAATTTGTTTTAGTTCTTCGTGACTTTTTGTAGAGAGTTTTTCTCTCAAATGCACATCTACAGGAACGGATGTATAGGCAAAATCTTTCAATACCGACTCTATATACAAGCCTGTGCCGCCACACAATATGGCTTTTTTCTCTCTTGAAAGTATGTCGCTGAAAGCATTGGTAAAATCCTTTTGAAAATCAAATACATGGTATTTATCTCCCGGATTTTTGATGTCTATGAGGTGAAACGGAATGCTTTTACCATTAACTTCATAGTCTTGATAGTCTTTTCCGGTACCAATGTTCATGTGGCGATACACTTGGCGCGAGTCGGCAGAAATGATTTCTGCATCTATTTCGTAAGCCAATTGAGCTGCCAAGCGGGTTTTGCCACTGGCTGTAGGCCCTAGTATCACTATCAAATCAGTCATGGAACGGTAAAGATAGTTTTATGCTGCCGCTATTCCACACTTTGTAAAATCTATTTTCGTCAAATTTCACACGGTTTCTGTTCAGATATTTTTGAAGCAGTGCGGGGCTTATTCTCGCTTTTTCTACTGTGTCAAACCAAAAATACATGGGCGGCAATTCGCCTTTTTTCACAAAACCCACTTTCTCAAAGCTTTCGCCTTCCGACCAGTCTCGGTCTATGTAGGTCATAATTTCATCTGCTATTTTCTCTTTTTTCATATAATGAATGATTTTGCCCAAGCCGCCTGTCACAGTTATGTTTTTTATCGTGGCAAAGCGCACCATCTCTATACTCATATAAGGCGGATTTTCATAAATCATGTGTTTGGGTTTAGCAAACGAAGCACAGCCTATTAAAGTACTGCGATGAAAAATCCCAAAGAAATATTCTGCATTTACGCTGCCCAGCAAGTGGTTTTCAACCATAAACGCTTCACAAATGGGCTTCGAGACCTTGCCCACATGGCAATCTCGGCCATGAATGGTGGCATTTTTACCACTCAGGGTTAAGAGTTTCGATTCTACTAAAGTCTGCTTGCTTTGCCAATAGTCTGCTGCTAACAATACCATTTTCTCCTCACTATCATCTTTCATTTTTTGAATAGATTGTACCAAATCCAGATTCAAAAAATCAGCAACGATTATTTTTATTTTATTTGGAGATGGTATACAAATCATACAGTAGTCACCGTTTTCTACAATCGTATGTACTACTATATTAGATGATAAAAAATCCAAAATTTCACCTGTAACCTGTTTATACAAAGCAATGCAAGGAACTGATTGTGCCTATGCAAAGTAACAACATACTAGCCTATTCTGCTTTAAAATAAAAACCGAAAACAATACATTTTTCTAAAAATATGGCTTTACTCAACGCAAAGCCAGTTTGGTTTCCAATTCTTTTATTTTGGCAATATATTCGTTTTCACGTCTACGCATCTCCTCTTGGGTAGCATGTAGTTCTTCAAGATTTTGTCGCAGCTCTTCTTCTTGCGAACGCATGTTTTCAGATGTAGAGCGGGTTTCAGCCAATAGCTTTTTGGTGAGCTCATTTTGCTTGATGTTGCCCACTACAGAAGCTATGTTTTGCCCCACCTTTTCAGCAAACTGCTTTTTGTAGTCTTCCAAAATCTCAAAAGAGGCTATTTCTATCACACCTTCTATTTTATCATCGGTTCTAATAGGCACTATCAAAATAGAAGCAGGCGTAGATTCTCCAAGACCGGAAGTAATCTTCACATATCCTTCGGGAATCTCCGTTAGAAATATCGAATCGCCTTCAACATAACATTGCCATACCAGCCCATCGCCTTCTTCTACCGTTTTGTCCACAAACTTTCTTCGCTCATAGGCATAGCAAGCTACCATGTTGAGCGAATTTGTGGCATCATCATGCAAAAACAATGCGCCCTGATTGGCTTCAAGGTATTTTACCAAATTTGAAATGAGATCAAACGAAATGTCTTCTACTGTTCTATCATTATTTCTTAAGATTTCTGCAAACTTGGCCTGCCCCACATTTGACCAGTTTTGGATTTTTTCCTTGGCTGCATATTCTTTCAAATTGCCACGCATTTGAATGAGTGCATTGCCCAAAATATCGTCTTTGCCTATTGGCTGAAACTCGTGGTCGTAGTTGCCTTTCCCTATTTCTAGTGCAAATTCACTGGCACTTTTCAAGTTTACCGCCAATGAATTTGAGGCTTCTATAATACTGCCCAGCTCGTCTTTACCTACATTGGCCGTGTCCAGCAGTTTTCCTTGTGCCAATTGGCCTATCAATGTACGAGGAGTTTTTATCGATTCATTCAGTTTGTTGCGGAAGTAATACCATACTATGATAAAAATAATAGAGAATACAATAGAGATGGTAAAAATGACTTTAGTGCCATTAACCAATCGCTCACCCAGTTCTATTCTGAATTTTAGGCTTGTTGATGAAATAGTGCCAAATGCAGGACCCATATTTTGGTAGTATTTACCAATAGATTTACCCACATCTTCTTTATATAGACTCATCAGTACAAGATCCATAGAGTCTTGTTTAGCCTTTGTTGTGTATTGGTTTCGTTCCTTTATTTTTTCGTAAATATTGTCAGTTGTTACCTTCAGTTCATCAATAGCAGGTATCACGTTGTTAAGGTTGCTTTCAATGTTTGTTAGCCCCAAAGTATCTACCGCTCTATTTCTCAAGTCATATATTATTAGGTCTTTTACTTTGTCTAACGACTTGTGTATTGTATTTTGTTTTTCGGGGTTTTTGTAATAAATGGCTTCCAAAATTTGGGCTTGAGCCGCACAAAGCAAAAAATTATTAACAAAATACGTCAGTTCAGTTCTGTGATAATAATTTGCAAAGAGGTCGTAGTCTTTTCTCAAAGAATTGTTTCTGACAAATACAAAAGTGGAAAAGCCAATTAATATCAAGAGAAAAAATGCCACCATCAAGGTAGTTCTTCCGTTGAGAGTTTCCCATAACCGGATTCTGTTTTTCATTAATTTTTTGTGTTTAGTAAATAAATAATAGTAGTGTTCTACAGGCAAAGTATGCAAAATGTTGTCAAATAAAAAAGGGGCTTACCAAAATGTTTGGACAGCCCCTCCTTGAAGAAATCAACTTATATTAAAGCAATACTAATTTGCTTCGTTTGCTTATGCCATTGCATTTCACTATTACCATATATTGTCCGGCAGCTAAAGTGCTGCTTTTGAGTTTATAAGAGCCTGATGAAACAGCTTCGTACACTTTATTGCCTTGAAGGTTGAATATTTCAATTTGGGCAGAATCTCCTTCTGCAATAGAGATAGTAACATCTTCATTTTCTGAAGGATTAGGATACATATTTATTCCTTGATTATCTGATACTACAGCAGATAGTAGCCCATTATCGCTAACTTCTTCACGTGCGGTTACACTCCACCACTTGGGGTTATCAGCAGTCCAGTCAATCATAGCTTTCCACTTTGGAGAGTCGGCTTGGGTTTTGGCTTTAAACATATTTTCACGATGTCCCCAACATCCGTTGTGATCGTAACGCCCTCCGGAGGCAAACATACACATAAGCCCTCCGCCATTTTCGTTTGCCCTATATTTCCAAGCATCCAAGTAATTGCGATATACCCAATACAAGTCTGCATCTCTATTAGCTGCATATATGCGATCAAGACTGGCTTGCGATTTGTTTTTGCTCACCCAATGTTGTCCACCTTCATATCCTATTAAAGGCACAGCTCTATTGTGGGCTGCTGTAGAGCAAGCATCCATCCATCCTCTTGTTTGCTTGGCATTGCCATAGGTTTTGTTTTCATTGTAATACCAGTCAATAATGCCTTGGCTAGTAGTAACTTCGTCATCGACCCAGTCTCCACCACCAAAGTAGGGAGCTACAGCCAGAGCTTCAGCCTTTACATTGTTATTGAGATTTTTGTAATGATCCAATATTCTACCGCAATTTGAACCATTGGCTGCTTGATGCGCCACTACACGAACTACTCTGGCATCGCCTAGTTTAGCATTGGCTTCAAATATATTGTGTATCGTGCGCGCACGAGCCGCAGTGTACATCATTCCTCTATCATAATCTGATATACCTTGCCCTGGAAATATCTCATTACCTTTTGTAATCACATAGCTACTTTGTGAAAAGCCCGAAGCACTATTCCATGTTTCATTGGAATATTCCACATACACTTTTAGTCCTGAGTTGAGGTCATTGCCTATGCGTGCTGCTAGTTGGGTTACATAATTGTCGTCCGCTTTATGAGGTATACATACCCACATGTGAGCGCCTTGTTTATTGGCAAGAGCGATCATTTCTTTAATGTTGGGCTCTCCGCTGAATTTTACACCATTGTAATATGAGTCGCTCCATGTAGTCACATTACTACTGTTTATACGTTGCCACATCATATACCTTAGCACACTAAAGTCATTAATGTCATTGATAAATTCAGGATCCCATGGGTCAGACGTATAGTTGCTGATAAAGTTCTGGTGTACTATACGTATGTTTGTTACTTGAGTAGTCATTGATTTTATGACTAGTAAGACACCTCCTACATTGAGCGAGGGCGTAGCAGTGAAGGTAAGATGCCCTTCTGATACTTCTACTAAATTACTCCCCTCCCATCTGGCATCCCAATTTGCACTGCCACTGTAGTATACATGATAGGTGCCGGCACGGTATTTGCCACCGTTTGATATTATTTTCACGCCTACTTCTACCCCTCCATAACTACCTAACTTTGGTATACCTTCGGAGGTAAGCTGGCTGCTGGTGAGTGCCGTCCAAGGACTTAGTTTTGCCCATCCACCCGCCATTCGTGCCAAATTTTTGAATATGGGTATGGTATGATATTCGCTCTGAGAATTGCTGCCTACTCCATTTAAATTAGTTCCCAAAGAGCCGTTGCCCGTGTAACTAAACGCATTGATAGCCAGCAGAACTCCGCAGGTAGTTTTTAATCCAATTTGTAGTAATCGATTCATAGTTTTCATGATAAATACACTATTTAAGGTTAAATTAATGACCCAAATGTATTAGGTTAAATATCGAAATAGTTAAGTTTAATATTGAAATAATATAATTTTCAACACAAAAAGTGTAAGTACAAAACAGAGGTATTTATTTTAATTAACTGTAAAACAGCCCAATACAAGTCCACTAAAGCGAAAGTGTATGCAAAGGTTTAATCTTTTGGACATCTAAAAGGAATACAGCTAATACATGTGTGATTCATCGCAAAAAATACACATATCCGATGTGTGATATTCGAATAAAATTTATGGAGTTATTACTTAATATTATTCTCAAACTGTGATTTTGCTTGACGGAAAGCTGAAGACGATTGCCTATTAATCCAAAAAAATATTCTAAGTCTTTTAAGCCAAAGTTGAGATATTTCCATAAAAAAAGGCTGCCTTCGGAGCAGCCTATTGGATTTATATTTACTTTTTAGAGTCTCTCATTTTCCTAAACTCTTCGGGGTCTACCGATTTTTCTTTCAACTTTATTTTTGAGATTATGTATTCCAACACCTTTTCTCCAAAAGCCTCTTCAAAAAATCTACGGTACTCTTTTCCGTTGTCTCTTTGCAATACATTGTTGGCAAATTGGTCTACCAATTTAGCCATCTCACCGTCCAATTGGCTGTCTGCCAAACCAAACTGAGCAGCTACTAAATTTTTAGCTTTAGCCAATACTTCCTCGTGTTCTACTTTAATATCAGCTTGTTTGGCTACAAAATTTTTAATCAAGTCCCACTTTAAGCTCGACTCGAAAGAGGGAAATTGTGTAGCTATTTCTTCTTTACTTATTTTACCTTCGTTGATCACATAAAGCCAGTCTTTCAAGAAATCTTCAGGAAGCTCTATCTTTGTATTTTTGGTAAAATACTCAAAAACGTCACTAAAAAGGGCATTTTTTGACTCTATTTCATAATTTCTTGAAACATTCTCTTTCACTTTTGCCTCAAAATCTTCATAAGTTTTGATTTCCGCACCTCTAAATACTTTCCCGTAAAACTCTTCGGCCAACTCTGCATTGGAAGGATGGCTTATGCGGGTAATGTTAAAAGAAAACTCTCCTGAAATAGACGCAGTGTCTTTTTTGTCAACACCCAACACATGTGCTATGGCAGCTTCTTCGGTGAGTACTGTGCGAATATCAGCAACGATAATATCGCCCTTTTTTGCACCTAAAAATTGCTTTTTCGCTTTTTCGTCTATTCTGTATTCGGGCAATATGGCTTTGTAGGTTTTGCCTGCTGCATCAGTAGCATCGGCATAAATCATGTCTTCACTTTCTATCACCTCTGTATCTGTATATGTACCAAACTGCTTACGCAAATTTTCTATGGTTTCTTTTACAGATTTATCAGTGGCATTTATAACAAATTTCTCCAAAACCACTTTATCCGAAAGCTCAAGCGAAAACTCGGGCGATAAACCCAAATTATAAGTGAAATCAAACTCTTTTTGATTATCCCAATCGATAGAAGCCATATCTTTGGCATTGGGCATGGGGTCACCAAGAATTTCTACTTGGTTGTCTTTCAAATATCCATTAATAGATTCAGAAACGATGCTGTTAATTTCGTCAACCAAAATACTTTTTCCGTACATTTTCTCAACCAATCCTGCTGGAACATGGCCGGGGCGGAAGCCTTTCAACTGCACTTTTTTGCCGTATTCTTTCAGCTTGGTGGTGTATTTTGTTTTATAATCGTCTTCTTTGAGGCGTACTTTCAGCGATGCATTTACTTTATCTTTCTTCTCTAAAGTAATTTCCATTGTATGTGTTTTATTTACGTTTTTGCAAAAGGAGTGCAAAATTAGTATATCCCAAGCTATTATCTTATAATTATTTTAAATATTTACTTCCCCTTCGGCTAATGAAGATAGCCTTTCATAATATTTTTTTGAATTTTACTGCAAACAAAAAGTTTACATAACCTAGTTTTATCGATATTTGCAGTTCGGTAGAGCGTCTAGCAAAAAAATATCGACTCTTTTTATATCCAGAATATATCCCCTACATGCAACACATCCGCAATTTCTGCATCATAGCACACATAGACCACGGTAAAAGCACCTTGGCAGATAGATTATTGGAGTTTACCAAAACCATTTCCAGCCGCGACATGACAGCCCAAGTGCTTGACGACATGGACTTGGAAAAAGAACGTGGCATTACCATCAAGAGCCATGCCATACAGATGGACTATGAATTTGAAGGCAAAAAATATGTTTTAAATTTAATTGACACTCCGGGTCACGTAGATTTTAGCTATGAAGTGAGCCGTTCTATTGCATCATGCGAGGGTGCTTTGCTTATAGTAGATGCTTCGCAAGGTATTCAAGCCCAAACCATCAGCAATTTGTATTTGGCTTTGGGGCAAGGACTTGCCATTATTCCTGTTCTCAATAAAATAGATCTACCTCATGCCATGCCCGAGGAGGTGAAAGACCAAATTGTAGACTTAACGCTTTGCGACAGAGATGAAATCATTCCTGCCTCAGGTAAAGAGGGTAAGGGTGTAGATAAAATACTGGAAGCCATAGTAAAACGCATTCCAGCTCCATCAGGAGACAAAAACAAGCCTTTAAAAGCCTTGATTTTTGATTCGGTATTCAACTCTTTCAGAGGCATAGAGGTAATTTTTAGAGTTTATGATGGAGCAATAAAAAAAGGAGACAAAGTTAAATTTGTTTCTACGGGAATAGAATACAATGCCGATGAAATAGGCGTACTTCGTTTGAAAAAAGAGCCCAGAGATGTAGTGGAAGCAGGCGATGTAGGATATCTCATTTCCGGAATTAAGCAAGCAAAAGAAGTGAAAGTTGGAGACACCATTACCACTGTGGTAAATCCTACGACTGATATTGTAAAGGGCTTTGAAGATGTAAAACCCATGGTTTTTGCGGGAATTTATCCTGTAGATACTTCTGAGTTTGAAGATCTGAGAGATGCCATGGAAAAACTCCAACTCAACGATGCATCGTTGGTGTGGGAACCTGAAACTTCGTTGGCTTTGGGTTTTGGATTTCGCTGCGGATTCTTGGGGATGCTCCACATGGAAATTGTACAAGAGCGATTGGAACGCGAATTTAATATGACAGTAATAACTACTGTTCCTTCTGTTCAATTCCATGCTTACGACACCAAAGGTGAGCAACACATCATCAATGCACCAAGCGATATGCTTGACCCCAATTTGCTCGACCACATAGAAGAGCCTTTTATAAAAGCACAAATCATTACCAAAGCCGAATATGTAGGTCCGGTAATCTCGCTTTGTATGGATAAACGTGGTATTTTGCAAAACCAAAGCTATTTGACGACCGACCGTGTAGAGATTATTTTCCATATGCCATTGGCCGAAATGGTGTTTGATTTTTTCGACAAGCTCAAAACCATCTCCAGAGGTTATGCCTCACTTGATTACGAGCTGATTGGATTCAGAGAATCGAACATGGTGCGGCTAGATATTCTTTTAAATGGTGAAAAAGTAGATGCATTGTCTGCCATCGTTCATAGAGATAAAGCCTATGCTTGGGGACGAAGACTGTGCGAAAAATTAAAAGAACTCCTCACACGCCAACAATTTGAAATAGCCATACAAGCTGCCATAGGAGCAAAAGTAATAGCACGAGAAACACTCAGTGCACTTAGAAAAGATGTAACTGCCAAGTGTTACGGAGGTGATATTTCGCGTAAGCGCAAGCTTTTGGAAAAACAAAAAGAAGGTAAGAAGCGAATGAGGCAAGTGGGAAATGTAGAAATTCCACAAGAAGCCTTCATGGCGGTGCTCAAACTAGATTAAGAATCATAAAATGGAGGCCCAAACCTCCATTTTTTATTTTATATAATCGGGGTGTATGGCGTCTTTTTCGGAAATAATTGGGTTGGAAGTAGGCCAATTAATACCAAAGAGAGGGTCGTTCCAACGGATACCACGTTCTTTGCCTGGGGTGTAAAATTGCGAAACTTGATAATTTACTTCCACGTTATCGGTAAGTGTGCAAAATCCATGTGCAAAACCTTCGGGAACATAGAGCATCCTATGGTTTTCGTCATTTAATTCCACAGATATGTGCTCGCAATAAGTCGGTGAATTTTTCCTAATATCTATTATCACATCCAGAATAGCGCCTTTGGTGCAGCGTATTAGCTTGGCTTCCTCAGCTCCATCTATTTGATAGTGCATGCCTCGAATGGTATTTTTAAACTTAGATAAAGACATATTCGTCTGTGGCATCACAGTATTCAAACCATGTTGGGCAAATTCATTGGCGCAAAATGTACGTGCAAAAAAGCCCCTTTCATCTTGCCTTTTTTCCAAGTCTATTATAAATGCGCCTTTTAGTTTTGTTTCTGTAAATATCATGTGTCGACTTTATAAGCTAGCAAATCTGATTTTTAACTTAATTCAATTGAGGGCGGCAATAATACATTAATTAATAGATACAGCCAAAAAGTATGTTGGCGAAAAGTTGCTAGAAAAATTATCATTATTTATTTTAAGTAGCCTACCCTATCAAGGTGATAGAATTGCAAAGCATAGTTATAATCCCCTATCAGTTATAGACTCAAATGAGAAAAGTTGTTAATTGTAGTTATTTTTCAAAAATTAACCACAATTTATGAATACAATACAGCGAATAGCCATTTTTCGCTGTAGTATGTCATAAACTCATTTTTATTATAATTACACACTAAAATATTTTATGGCTATACTATGTAGTATCCATCCCCCCTTTATTTCAACCCACACATGTTGAGAATTAGATTCTTTTTAAAAATGCTTGGCCGTTTCTATTTTTTAAAATATGTATACAGATAGCTACCAACAGTTAGTATGATTGTCCATTTGATAGCAACATAAGCTATAGCAATGTAAATGGCCTTTTTGCCGTATTTGGCATATATTTTGTTGAATAAAGTTTTCATATCTGAATTAGTTTAGGATTCAAAGATAATAAATATTTAGCTATGTCAAAATATATTTTTAGCTAAGTCTAAAATATTGATTACAAAAACCGATTATAAAAGTATTATTACTAAACAACAGGCTTATCAATGGAAACGATTGCAAAAAGATTTTAACTAAAAATGTACGGAATGAGAACAAGCTAAAACATTGAAAATCAACGTGTATAATCTATATATAATGGTAAATAATGTACACAATCGTATCAAGAATGTTTTTCACTCATTAACAATGGTTTAGGTAAAATTGTATTATTTAGCGATTAAATTAAACTATAACTATATACTTTATGAAAAAAAGTTTTTCCAAACTGATGGAAGTTGTTGTAAAACTATTATTTACAACGACATTAATAATTTGTGTACACAAAAGCAACTTGTATGCACAACTCAGAGCATACGAAGGCTTTAACTACAGCGTAGGGCAGACAGTACAAGGGCAAAATGGTGGTTTTGGTTGGAATGGGTCTTGGAATGGACCTGGAGGTGATAATAAAGCAACTTCGACAAATCCACTTGCATTCACTGGTTTGAGCGTGACAGGTAATCACATGAGCCATACCGCATATTCAGAAAGAATTCAACGACCTGTGACAGTACCTGGTTACTTAGATAATGGAAGCGGTTGTTTGGGAAAATCGGGAACATCTGTTTACTTGAGTTTTTTATTCAGGAAAAATGGTGAAACTGCAGGTTGGTTTGGTAACGGTCCCGTTGTTCAACTTATTCAACATCTTTCAAATCTTGATAATTATGATGGAAATATTAACAAATTAGGAGTAGGTGTATTTGGAAACTCTTCAAATTTTCAAATCGTAACTGGAAATGGAAATGGGAATAAGTTTAATTCATCTACAAGTGTGGCATATGGAACTACATATTTTGTTGTTACAAAATACACATTTGGTGTATCAAGTACAACTGTTGATGTTTACATAAACCCTGACCCTAAATTATCAGAACCAACTGCCACATTTTCTAATACCTATAATCAAGTATTTTCCTTTAGTGGAGTATACTTCGCACTAGGCGAAGGAAATAACCAAGCAGAAATTGATGAAATCAATTTAGGTGAAACATGGGAGGATGTTACACCTGATGCAGCAGGTCCTGTTGCTTTGACTGATGCCACAATTACCGGAGTAACAAATATTTCATCAAACGGAGCATCATTAGATTTAGGTTACAACTTTGAACCAGCTAATGCAACAGTACCTGTCGCTGCAAAGTGGTCGATATCAGACAGCAAAGTAGCTGCAATTGACGATCAAGGAATAATTTATCCAATCAAGAACGGTTCTGTTTCTGTAGCATTAATCCTGTCTAATTCAGAAGGATCTATTACTGTAACAAGTCAAAATATTAATATCTCTAATCAGTCATCTAATGACCAATTGTTGGCCTATGAACCATATGATTTGCCAACCGGCACAACCATATCTACAACTGGTTCCGGATTTGGTTGGAGTTCATCATGGAGAGGCTTTGATGCATCAGGTGCTAATAGAGATGGTCATATTGTAAATAATATTAATCCTCTCCTGTATCAAGGTTTATCAGTGACAGGAAACTACCTGAATGTAGCATCAGATGGGGACAAACTAGAACGTTTGTTTAATACTGCATCTTTTCCGGGATATATAACTGGTGGCAGACTAGGTGCTCCTGGTAAAGTATTGTGGTTCAGCTACTTGATGCGACAAGAAATACCTGAAAAACAAGTTTGGGTAACACTAACTGATGGAACTGCTATTGGAGATGTACAATATCAATCTAATACAAGATTGGATATCGGCTACATAGGTACACAAATTGATGGTAAGCAAGTTTTTGCTTCGAGAACAAGAAGTGTGAATACAATTCCACCACCTTCAGGAGAAGAACTAATGATTACTTCAACAACAACATCTGAAATCATAACGGGTACAACCTACTTAATAGTAGGCAAAATTACATTTGGTGGAAATTCTAGCAAATCATATTTAGACTTATATTTCAACCCAAGTGTTGGTATACAGCCTTCTAATCCAAATATAGAACTTGAATTTAATCACATGCCACGTCTTTACAAGATGGCTCTAACAGCAGATAGATCTGACATTACTGTGGCTGGTGGAAGTTTTGATGATATTAGATTTGGTACTACTTATCGTTCAGTTCTTCCTATTCAAACTCCAACATCAGTTTCTATATCAGGAGGAAATATAACAGTGCTTAATGGCACAGCACAAATGGTAGGTACAATATTGCCAAGTACAGCGGCACAAGATGTAATTTGGTCTGTTTCACCACTAAGTGTTGCAACAATTTCAGGAGCTGGTTTATTAAGAGGAATTTCTAACGGCATAGTTACCGTTACCGGAACTACTGTTAATAGTTTGTCCGCAACTGCTGTTATTACCATCACTGGTCAACCGCCTGTTTCATTGACAGTAGCCAATGCCAACGGATTAACTACAGACGGTTATAATCTCACTTTCACTAGCGCTGTCACTCCTTCTGTAGCGGCTACAGGTGTAACTTGGTCTAGCAGCAATACCTCAATAGCTACCGTAGATGCCAACGGAGTTGTGACCCCAATAGCAGCAGGTACCGCTTCGATTACGGGTACTTCAACTTCAAATAATGCCGCTCGTGATGTTAAGGAGATTACCATTACTCAAATCAAAGTGCAGTCTATTGATATTTCAGCCGGTAACATCACTATTTATCAAGGCTCTACTACCATTACATCAACAGCTCTTCCTGCCAGTGCTACCAACAAATCGGTTAACCTATCGCTTGTAGGTAATCCATCGGGGGTAATGTTGAACACCACAACAGGTGTGTTAAGTGCCGATGGAACATTAAATACCATCGTTACAGTAATGGGCGTTTCGGTTTCAAATGCTGCTGCTACAGACATGGTAGTGATTAACATTTCAGGGCAAACACCTACAAGTTTGTCTGTTACTCCTGCCACAATCACTCTTACAAGTGGCTTCCAAACGTTTACAGCTACCCCTACTCCTGCCAATGCAGGCGCATCTGTAACATGGTCTATGAACGGTTCAAACGTAGCTACATTAAACACCACAACGGGTACATTAACGTTAAACACCGGTGCATCAAATGGTGTAATTACCATTACAGCTACTTCTGTATTGAATCCATCAGTAAAGGCTACGGCTGTGGTATTTGTTCCGGCTAAGCCATTAACCTCGGTATCTATATCAGGTGTTAGTTCGGCTTTGGTAGGTGCAACAGTCAAACTCAATGCTACCTCAAGACCTACAGACGCATCTACTCCACTTACATTTACTTGGGCGACAGACAACGCAGCCATAGCTAGCATAGACCAAAATGGAAGTATTACGGGAGTAGCTGCGGGCGATGTATTGGTAATGGTTACTGTTACAGGTCCTGTAAATTCTGTAATGAGTAATTTCAGCTTCAAAGTAAATCCGGTTCCCGTTGCTCTCACATCGGTTAGCATATCAGGTGCTGCAGAACTCACTGTGGGAGGAGCATCAATTACATTAACGGCAACTGCATTGCCAGACAACGCAACCCAACCTGTTTTAATCAGCTATATTTCAAGCAATGCTGATATAGCAAGCGTAACAAATGGCGGTGTAGTAAGTCCTGTGTCGGAAGGTGTAGTAACCATATCGGCAATAGCAGCTAACTCTTTGAGTACCGTGGTTGGAACAGTAGAAATAAAGGTTGTGAAAGACAGCATTGTGGGTTCAACATTGGGTTCTGACAATGTATTAACCAAGATTTATCCTAATCCTACGTCAAGCATCCTAACGGTTGCTACATCAGGCATAGGCTTGGTTCAAATTTTGGATTTGACAGGTGTGGTAATAAAAGCAGAAAAAGTAGCTCAAGGTGAAAATAAAATAGATATTTCATCGTTAATAAAGGGTTTTTACTTAGTGAAAGCTACCGTAAATGGGGCTTCTTCTGTGGAACGATTAATAATTGAATAAGGGTTTTAGTTAAGTCAAACAACAAAAGGGTGGCACTTGCCACCCTTTTGTTATTTACACCCAATCATATTTATTTATCAAGCCCTAATGGTATGTTTTGAAAACCAATATAATCATACTATGTTTATGCATATAAATGTACCATGCGTTTATTATTTCTAATATCTTGTTCTGTGTTCTTTACAAAATTATATTTTGTAAAAGCCTCTACCATAAATCAAACCATTACTTTTAGCCCCATCGGAAGTAAAACATGTACCGATACGAGTTTTATTTTGAATGCCACAGCAAGCTCGGGATTAGTAGTTACATTTCAAGTAGTCAGTGGCTTAGCAAGCATAAAAAACGGTAATAGATTGGTGCTTAATCAGATGTATTTTCTAGATTCTACCCACGTAGAAGAGATAAGAGTGCGTGCGCGCCAAGAAGGAAACAACACATACAACGCAGCCCAAGATGTATTTCAAACCTTCACTGTAAAAACAACCTTTTTTAAAAATGTGATAGACAATAGAATATTAGAATCGAGACCCCAATTTTGCATTGGAGAAAATGTAAGCCTTTCTATTCCAGCCTCAAATTTTATTCAATCCGTATTTAATTATGACATCGGCAGCTTTAATCAAGGCTCTTTACTAAGGCAAAATCTTATATTTATACCTAACATCGATTCAAGTGATGTGTTTAGATTGGATATACTTACTAAAGAAGGCCCTTGTATAGTCATTGACAAACAAATACTTATTGAAGCTAAACCCAGGTACGATACTTCGAAGATTTCAATACTTATTCCTGAGAATATTTTAACCGATAGGCTTCCTCTACAGCTCTCAGCAACCCCTACCGGAGGCAATTTTTTTGTAAACAACTCCTTGTCTGGCAATAATTTTGACTACAGACAACAGGGAAATTATGTTATCACATACAAAATTACAGATACGGCTTATTGCAATACAGGTACAAAAAGCAAAATATTGACTGTACAAAATATCAATGCACCTAATGAGAATACTGTTCCGGGCATACCACCGATTTCAGAGCCTTCAGACACTATTTCTTCTATAAACAACATAATCATAGCATACAATGTAGTCACCCCAAACAACGACAACAAAAACGATTATTTGTATTTTGAAAATTTAGAGGTATATCCACAAAACAAATTAACACTTTATGATAAAAAAGGCGACATCATAAAAACAATAAACAATTACACAAACGACTGGAGTCCTGATGTACCTGTAGGAAATTACTATTATAAATTGGAATACGGAGATAAAAATAAAGTCGGAAATTTATTAATCTTAAGGTAACACATAGCTCGCTGATTTACCTATCCTCTTTTCAAATCAACGCCTCCTTCACTACAGTTTTCTAGTATCATACTTCATTTAGCTGCTACAAAATGGTTGTAGTATATGTTAATGTGGTCAAAAGTAGTTGGTAGATTTTTTAGAAAGTTGTATTATTTTAAAAGTAACCCTAAAAGAATGTCCCAAAACTCAGCTTTCAACAGCGTAGATACTATAGTTTAGCCTTATTTATGAACCACTACTTTTTTTCTTTCTAGTTTATCTCGACTCGATATAATGACTTGGTAAACTCCATTTTTAGCATTATGTAGCGAAAGAGTATAATTTTCGAATGTATGCAAAACAGCGTTGCCCATACTGTTAAACACCTGAATTTGTACCGGATTATCCAACCCTGACAAATAGAACACACCATCGGGTGAGGGAACGGGGTAAATACTAAGACTCAAACTAGCTTCTGAGATATTCATACCAGTGAGTGTGCCGAGTGCATTTGCCAATGCCTGTTGGACAAGCGCATTTACTTGCTCTTCGCTAAGACCACTAGTAACAGTAATAGTTGCACCCGTAGCTGTATTTACTCCCGACAAAGAACTAAGTGCTTGAGCAGTAGCAGCATTGATTATTTGTTGCAATTGTTCGGGACTGAGAGTATAATATCCAGTAGCAGTCATATTGGCTATGTTTTGCCCCACGATAGAGGCTACCAAGGCATTCAGCTCAGCAGAATTGCTTACTCCAGTGGTGGACGAGACGATGTTGGAGACAGCTTGAGAAAAGCCGAGAACTGAAATAATTCTAATTTCATTTTGTGCAGGTTTAAAAAATAAATCTCCTGATTGAAAAGCAGTAACAGTAATTACACCTGTACCAATAAAATATAGATTATTATCAACAATAGTACCACCTATCCCAGAAGAGATATAAGATGGAATTAAACCTGAAGTAGATTCAGAAGATAATGGGAAAGGTGAATCGCCAAAGATTTTATAGTCAGGAAGATCAAATCCCGTAATAGATTGGGGTAATCGTTCTCTAAATATCCAAAATGCTCCATTTTGATAATTTTCACCAGGTGCTCCACTGATTAAAAATTTTCCATCTTTAGATATCATATATGATTGTCCAAAATTTGAGTTATCATTCAGTTCTTCAATTGGCAACAATGAATTTATCTTTTCGTAATTGGCTCCTGAAAAGGTATAAACATTTATTCGACCTTTGCCATTCGAGCTGTTAACCTCACTAAATGAGACTAAATTTCCATCATTTGATATACTTGTCTTTCGACCAAAATTAGAATAACCAACATCGGGCGTTAGTTTAACGCCCATTTGCTGAAAGCTGTAACCATCAAAAGAAAAAACATACCCTGCTCCACTCCCATCATCATATAATGAACCAATCACGATCTTTTTCCCATCACCGGAAACGTTCACATCAAACCCAAAATGAGCGTTATAATTTAAACTATTGATACTAATTTTGTTACCGATTTGAATATAATTTTGTCCATCAAAACTCAAAACCCATAATGCACCTTTTCTAAGATTATCTCCATAGCCCGAACATACAATAGTTTTTGCATCTGAAGAAACACTAAGAGACTGACCAAAAAATATTTCATTTACTCCTCCTGTAACAGTTAGATTATTTTTGAATTTTTCATATCCAATCCCATTAAATGTATAAACCCACAAAGAACCATAACTATCACTTGAATTTGGATCAAATACATCTCTGGGTGCACCTACTATAATCGTTTTTCCATCAGCAGAACATGCTAACGAACTACCAAAGGAAATATTTGGAGTAGTAACAGGGGGAGTAATTTTTGAAATTAAAGAATACCCAATACCACTAATTGAGTATATATAAAAGCCGCCACTGTTATTATCTATTCCAGGAGCTCCAATAGCCAAAATATTACCATTTCTTGAAGTACATATTGAACTACCAAAATATACATGACCAGTAACGCTTACAGGCGATAAATTACTAATAATATTGTAGTTAAAGCCATTGAACGAGTAGACATAAACATTCCCGAGATAGCTATTATCGTATGGTCCTGCCACAAAAGCTATGTCTCCATTCTCTGATATACACACAGATGTTCCATAATATGAATTTGCATTTATCGGGATAGGACTAATTTTATTCCCAAATTGCTGTACTTGTGGAAATGCAAGTGTATAAAATTGAAGAAGTAATAATGTTAGAATATATTTTTTCATGAAATTTAACAGCTTTTTTATCTAAATGTCTCTTCAAAAATAAATAAAATTTGTCATTTATAAGATTATTTTTAAAAAAACACCCAATTAGCCACATTACAAAAGCGGGTAATTGGGTGTTCAATATTAAAGTGGCAGGCGTAATACCTGCCACTGAGAAGAACTAAACCTCTACATCCTCAATCCTACCACATAATTTTCCGTAGCCTACTGTGTCAGGAAAATTAGCATAAATTGCATAATCAAACGTTCCACGTTCTTGGCTTTCGTCTGCTGTATTATAAATACTTCCTGTACCTTTAGCAGCAATCTCTTTAATTGGACCTAAATCATTCCCTCCAACTTCTTTGTTAACAGTAAATAATTGTACCCCTAACTCTATTTCACTAGTCCATGTAATTCCTACAATCAGCGTTTGCGGATCGACTTTTGCAACAGGAGTAGAAATAACAGCATTTTGAGATGGATTAATAATTCTTTTACCTGATTTATCATATGAAGCAGTTTCTATTATTACTCCATTAGGAGTGAAATCTAAAAATTGTAACGAAAGTTCTAAAGAAGAATATTTACATCTCGACACCCACTGCCTAGACTCTTTATTTAATCTTCTAAAATCCTCTGTACCTCCTACTAAGATAATATCGGGCAACATAGATACGGTTGTACTTGGAAATGTAGCAACAATTTTTCTTGCATTTTTTCCTGGTCTTCTAAATGAAATTAATTCTGGGATAATCATAAAAAGGTTTGTTAAAAATTAATAAAAAGTTAAATTACTGGGTTTCTATTATTATATAGCTATATGAAAAGATTCTACTTGCGACAGTTTCAGCAGTATCAAAAATTAATTCAAAATAACCAGGCTGAGAATTAATACGAGTAGCTTTACTGACAAAAACCGTTTGTGCTAGAGCGTTTGTGGCATTTATTATTACAATTGGAGCAACTGAATATGTTTTGTTAAATGTGATTCTACATTGAGCACCTACTGCCCATGCACCTGTACCTCCAGTCATAGTAAAATTTCCTGCTACATCTGTAGCATTAGATAATACACATGAAGCTCCAGTACCTAATCCTGTTTGCGCAGCAGCTATTGGTGCAGTAGTTTGCTGGCTTTGCAAATGTCCATCTCTTATGCTAAGGCGAGTGTTTATAGGTACATTCAATGTGCCTATTCCTACATTACCGTTCACTGGTTGTAATATCAAATTCCGAGGAGCCGCATCTAATGCTTCAATAAAACCGTATCTATTTGTTTGTGTAGCATCAGTTTTTACACCTACTCTCACAGCTAATGGGTTGGTAGCATCAGTGGCGGCAACTTGCAAAATATTTTCAGGTCCTATTGTCGTGGCACTAGCACTTGTTCCTCTAATATCAATTTTTGTGAGTGGGCTGTTTGTACCTATCCCCACTTCCCCCGCGTCACCATTAATCATCATTTTTTGTGTGCCATTGGTGTAAAATCGGATAGGTGTGTTTTCTCTGTTTCTTATTTCTGCTATTCCGGCAGCATCTATGCCCACATCAAAACCATCTGTTGCTGTTTGGCTCGTAGTAGTACCTGCCGTAAATTTTTGATAAACTGCCGTTGCATTGCCATTATCTAGATGAGCTTTTGCATTTGGTGCTAATACTCCCAAACCTAGATTTCCTGTTTCTGTTAATGTCATTCTATCTACTATAGTTACAGTAGTTCCCGCAGCACCAGGTACGCCATTCCCCATGCCAAATACCATATTATTCCCATTCATTTGTATTCTAGCACCTCTTTGGTTTGTGGTAGATAAATCTGTACCTACATTATTTTGATAATAATTAAAACCGAGAGTTGCAGGTGCAGAAAGTAAACTCACACTTTGATTATTGTAACCACCAAATAGTCCTTGAGTTTTATTAATAGACCCTAATACTTCAAGTTGAGCAACGGTAGGCACGCCTACCCCTATGCCTAATCTACCTGCTTCTGTGAGCCTCATCCGCTCTGTAAGTGTTCCATTGCTGGTTAAAAACGCAATTTGCCCATGTCCCGCTGCAGCACCGCCTGTGTAAACTTCAATTCTAGCCGGATTTACAATTGTGGGAACCGGAGTTGAGAAATTTACAAAATCAATTTTACCTATTAATTGGCTAGTACCATTTCTAGAGCCTACTATTTCTAATGCAGATTGAGAAGCTCCAGAATATGAATCACCATAAGAAACACTCAAGTATTTTTGAGAACCCGCTACCCAGCCTGGAGCAGTAGTGCCAATGCCAGTATTTCCCTCCACAATCAATCCGTTTGATGGGGCCAAGTAATTGGCTGCGTAGCTACCACCAATGGCCATATTGCCTCCCACATCTAACTTATTGATGGCTGATGTAGTGTAAATTCCTACATTTCCCGATGCAGCCTCGAAATATAACCCGGGAGATGCGATGATGCCATTGTAAAAGTTCAATCTTAAATCGTTTTGTAGAGAGGTATTGGAATGGGCATTAGAATAAGCAGAGAATCGCCAGCCTTTGGTGGATGCATTGGCTAACGGAAGTGTACCCGTTCCCATCGTAGCCATGTCAAAATCCACTTGGCTAAGCGTGTTGGTGCCGTCTTGATCGAGTAGAATCCCAGCAAAAGCATTTTTGTAAATATGAAGAGGAGCTTGTGGTACCGTAGTACCTATCCCCACATTTCCTGCATTGTTATTATATATGTCGCTTCCCGTAGTGTTCCATACACTTCCGCTACTAGGGTTTGAGTTTACGCTGAGCATTTGCCAGTTGGTGCCGTCATATATTACGGTAACAAAAGACCCTGCGGTTATGTCTCCAGCGTCCAAATTAAAACTCCCATTCTTTTTTATTATTGCCGGTGGAGCACCATTAACTGCCAACGAACACGTTGCTACATTCACTACATGTGCTCTGAATGTAAACATAAAACCTGCCGGAATCGATGCACCTGTATTTGCAGGATAATTGACTGTATAGCCGCTACCCGAACCGCCCGAAACCAACAAAGATTGTGCATTTGCGAATTTACATGTGATAAGCGATACGCTAACCATCAAAAAAAGAGTAATAATTTTTCTCATATCGGAATAATTTTTTAGAAAGATTATTCAATTGCTAATATATGCTTATTAATTACATTTATATATGGTTTGTAATCTTTTTTATTTCTAAAGCTTTGCTTAAATGCTATAAGTTGTTTAATTGCTGTCACCAAATACAAACACTAGACATGCGAAATCTTTTATCTATTATATTTTCTTCCGTTTTAATAACTACAGCTTTAGGAAAAACACTTCGATTAGAAGACCATGTGTACGAAGAGAATATCCGTTCGGTTCAGTTTTATAAAAAAACGGGAGCTTTTGACGAACAAACACTTTTCCCATCGGTGCATGTAGACCAATCAAATCTACTTCACCTCGAATTTGACGATCTAAAGTCCATCACCGAAGGCTACTATTTTAAAATTATTCATTGCAATGCCGACTGGACGCAGTCCGTATTGCTTGAATCGGAATATCTCAAAGATTTCATCAATGATTACCTCATCACCAACTATTTGCTTTCGTTCAACACCAAAGTAAAGTATGTACACTATAACCTACGCACACCCAAGGTCAGGCTCTCGGGAAATTATGTATTGGCTGTGTATCGAGGCTCAAATCAAGACGACCTGATACTTACAAGGCGATTTATTGCCTATGAAAATCGGGTGGGAATCGTGCCTGATTTGAAGGTATCCATTGGTGTGGAGGAACGTTTTACCCATCAGCAGATTGATTTTGGCATAAATTATGCTGCTTACCAAAGGGTTTTTATTCCTCAAGATGAAATAAAAGTGGTCATAAGGCAAAACGGGCGCTGGGACAATGCCATTTACGACCTAAAACCGCTCTATGTGCGTGATAACGAGCGTTTTTTAGACTACCATTTTTTCAATTTGGAGAACAATTTTAAAGGTGGAAACGAATTCAGGCAGTTTGATTGCCGTAGAATACGCACCAACGGCATAAATATAGAACGCATCGAGTTCACAGGACCCGAAAACCATGTGTATCTCATGCAAGAACGCTCTCGAAACCACAGGGCTTATGCGCTTTATTTCGACATAAACGGACGATTTATCATTGGGAATAATGAAATAGGAGGCAACCTCACCGACCCCGATTATGTGACAGTGCACTTCGATATAAAGCCTGATGAAATGCCTACGGGAGCTGTATATGTTATTGGTGGCTTCAACGACTATGTGATAGACGAAAAATATAAACTCAACTATGACCCCGACACAGAAAGCTACAAATGCAGCACAGTGCTAAAACAAGGCTATTATAATTATATGTATGCCACCAAAGGATATAAACAGGTAAAAACAGACGAAACAGAACTGGAAGGAAGCTTTTTCCAAACTGAAAATTTTTATGAAATCATCGTTTACCACCGCCCCATAGGCGAACGCTCCGATTTTGTGATAGGCTACTACTCTGTGAAGCACAACGCACCAAAGTAGTGGCACTCTCGCAGAGAAGCGGAGAGCGCTGAGTTTTTTTGCTTTGTGAAACTTTGTAGCTCTTCGTTAAACTCTGTGTAATTGTGAAATAACCATTAAGAGAATAAGAAAATTTAAGAATAAAGCTCGCAGAGAAGCAAAGAACGCTGAGTTCTATCTTCTTTCTTTGTGCAACTTTGTGTTTTTTCGTGAAACTCTGTGTAATTGTAAAATAACCATTAAGAAATTAAGAAAATTTAAGAATAAAGCTCGCAGAGAAGCAAAGAACGCTGAGCTTTTTTCTTTTTTCTTTGTGGTTCTTGGTGAAGCTTTGTGTAATAGCTTAATGCTCACTGAGACACAGAGGGCCTAGAGTTAGACTTTTAGGAGCTTTGATGTGGAAAATATTGTGAAACAATATGTCTGAGTTTACGAACAAAGACCAAAAAGCATAATATCAGTTGTGTCTAAGACAAACATTCCACAAAAATCTGTGGATATTTCTTTGCTGGTATTCATGCTTTTTTATCATATTTTTGCACTGTTGTTTACAAAAAGGTTTGGTTACTTTCATTAAATACGAGATATAAAAATACCATTTAAGTAAACAACATTGCCTATTTTTGCACAAATTATCCTAAACCAATGGCAGAAGAAAAAGAACGCGTACGGTATTCTGAAGAAGAATTGAAGGAATTTGAGTTGCTCATCAACGAAAAGCTTGACAAAGCAAAAAAAGAATTCGCTTACATGAAAGACGGCATGAGCCGTAAAAACGACACCGGTATCGATGGCACTACCTCTACTGCCAAAATTCTGGAAGACGGTGCCGACACTGCGGAGAAAGAAAATATGTCGCAGCTCGTGGCTCGCCAACAAAAATTTATTCAACAATTGGAATTGGCGCTGATTCGTATTAAAAACGGTACGTATGGCGTGTGCATAGACACCGGTAAACTTATTCCGAAAGAAAGATTAAGAGCCGTACCTCATACAATGCACTCGATAGAGGCTAAATTGGCGAAACGCTGATATTTTGATAACTTGTAATGCGTAATGATTAATGTGTGGGCATAATTGTTACAACAAAATCAAAAGCCTTACCACACATTACACATTACTAATTCTCATAACTAATCTTGGATTTCTTACAACACCATATCGAAGCTGTCGTTTTTTGTGCCAATTCGCCTGTCACAAAGGATGATATCATTGTGTGTATGAACGAAATGTTCAATGCTGAGATTCCGGAAGAAGATGTGGAGAAATCGCTGGAAGCACTGCTGGTAAAATATGAAAGCGACCACTATCCTTTTCAAATTTACAAATTGGGTGGCGGCTATCAATTTTTGACAAAACCAGCCTACCAAGCCAGTATAGGCATCTATTTAAAACAAAAATCAAAGAAAAGGCTTTCTACCTCGGCATTAGAAACTTTGGCTATTATTTCATACAAACAGCCTATCACCAAATCGCAAATTGAGCAAATTAGAGGAGTAAACTGCGAATATGCCATTCACAAATTGCTTGAAAAAGAGCTCATAGAAATGAAAGGCAAATCGGATGGTGTCGGCAAGCCCGTACTGTACGGAACTACCATTAAGTTCATGGAATATTTTGGCATCAACTCCCTTTCTGACCTCCCTACCCCCAAAGATTTCAGCCAAAATCAAGAAAATGAGATTGGTGTCGAAGAAAAGTAGTACATTTGCATTATTATTTATGCCTAATCTATAATTAAGGGCAAGTTCAATTCACATATATACAGTAGGGATACTGCAACTTCATGGCAAGACAAGAAAACTCGCCACGCGGAAGAAAGCCTTCTTTCGGTGGTAAATCATCCTCATCTGCATTTGGCAGAAACTCATCATCTCCTAAAAAATCGTATGGAAAACCAAGCAGCGATAGCCGTAGCGAACGCAGCTCGTTTGGTAAATCGTTTGAAAACCGTGACGAACGTCCAAAGCGCCCTCGTGGTGTAGACGATTTCAAAAAATCGTTTGGAGAAAAATCATCAAGTTTTGGTGAAAAAAGAACATCTTTCGGTAAAAAATCGGAAGAAGGCGGCAAAAGCTCCTTTGGAAGAAGCAAAAGTTTTGGCAGCAAGTCGGGCTACGGTTCAGCACCCAAACGTGAAGGTGGTTTTAAAAGAAATGAAGAAGGCGATTTCAAAAAGAAATCGTTTGGAGAAAGAAGCAGCTCGTTTGGCAAATCGTTTGAAAGCCGCGAGGAACGCCCAAAACGCACTTTTGGAGAAAAAAGAGATGGTGATTTTGGTTCAAAACGCCCTAGAACCAACCGATTTGACAGCAAACCTGAAAGAAATTCGTTTGGAGACAAACCCAAACGCAGCTTTGACAGCGAAAAATCAAGTTCGTTCAGAGACGACTCTCGTCCAAGAAGAAGAACTTCTGAAAACAACGAAGGCGGCAGACCGGAAAGAGAAAACCGATTTGGCAAAAAACCAATCGGCTTCGACTCAACAAGAAAACCTACTTTCAAAAGAGAGAGAGACGAAGACAGGCCGATGCGCTATGCCGATGTGAAAGACAATGATGAATCGTTCACAAAATCAGATTTTGAATTTGCCGAGCGCAAACAAGGCAGAAGCTTTGAATCGAAGAAAAAGACCGTAAGCAGAAAACCGAGCGAAACCAGAGAAGGCATTCGCTTGAATAAATATATTGCCAATTCGGGCATTTGTTCACGCAGAGAAGCCGATGAACTCATTTCCCAAGGATTGATAACCGTAAACGGAGAACCTGTAACGGAGCTTGGCGTGATGGTGCAGTACACCGATGTGGTGAAATATGACGGCAGAACGTTGAGCCCGGAGAAGCCTGTTTATCTACTACTAAACAAACCAAAAGACTTCATCACCACCACAAACGACCCCCAAGAACGCAGAACAGTGA
>ERZ1066134.247-NODE-247-length-40429-cov-8.362461_pt1 | contig 40429 bp, 21 predicted proteins | sample MGYA00382781_ERZ1066134 | MGnify/ENA primary metagenome ERZ1066134 (study PRJEB33369, sample SAMEA5778364) | biofilm metagenome | biome: Industrial cooling water; feature: Water cooling tower basin; material: Biofilm | place: United Arab Emirates | collected... | reverse complement strand
TTTTTGGCGATGGCAAAGAGTTGGCACAAATAGCGTTATCAAAAGTTTTTAAAAAAGGCGATTGGCGTTCGGGCTATTACAGAGACCAAACTTGGATGCTTGCGGTAGGTGTCGGCAATTTGAAACAGTTTTTTTCGCAGCTATATGCTCACGCAGATTTGGCTGCCGAGCCGTCTACAGGCGGACGATTGATGAATGTCCATTATGGTTCGAGAAGCTTAGATGACAAGGGACAATGGCTCAATCAGCTTGAAATTTACAATTCTACCACAGACATGTCGCCTACTTCGATTCAAATGGCTAGGCTTTTGGGCTTGGCTTACGCATCGAAACTTTACAGAGAGCTTCCTGAACTAAAAAAATACAGCAAAAATTTTTCTAATAATGGTAATGAAGTTGCTTTTGGCTCTATTGGCGATGGTGCCTGTGCCGAAGGCATTTTTTACGAGGCAGTAAATGCAGCCGGGGTGCTGCAAGTGCCTATGGTCACTTCTGTATGGGACGATGGTTATGCCATATCAGTTCCAAGAGAGTACCAAACCACAAAATCAGAAATCTCAAAAGCATTGGCGGGATTTCAAAGAAATGAAACGGAAAAAGGGGTTGAAATTATAAAAGTAAAAGGGTGGGATTACGAGGCTTTGGTAAGTGCTTACGAATACGCTTCTGAAATAAGCAGAAATGAACATGTGCCGGTAGTGGTACACGTAGATGAACTCACCCAACCACAAGGACACAGCACTTCAGGCTCTCACGAAAGATATAAATCGAAAGAACGCTTGGCATGGGAGGCAGAGCACGACTGTATCAAGAAATTTAAAGAATGGATATTGGTCAATGGCATAGCCACTTCGGATGAAATAGAGAGCATAGAAAAAAAAGCCAAAGAAGCTGTAAAAATAGCCAGGGATGAAGCTTGGAAGGAATTTCAAAACTTTTTGAAATCAGATTTTGATGAGGCCATAGCTGCCATAGAAAGCCTCATCGATGAAAGTGAAAATAAAGCAGCGCTAAAGAAAATAAAAGAAGGTCTGCAAAAAACCATAAATCCAATCAGAATGGATATGGTGGCGGCAGTGAAAAAGGCATTGATGGTGACTCGCCATGAAGTACTCATTTCCCAAGAAGGTTTACGCTCTTGGCTCATAAGGACAAATGCCGAAAATGCAGATAGATATAATTCTCATACCTATAGCGAATCAGAAGAATCTCCTTTAAGAGTAAAAGAGATAAAAGCTGAGTTTGGAGACAAACCAAGCATGGTAGATGGGCGCGAAGTGATTAATGCTTGCTTCGATTCCGCTTTGAAGCGCGACCCACGTATTTTTGCCATTGGCGAAGATGTAGGACAAATTGGCGATGTAAACCAAGGTTTTGCCGGACTACAAGACAAATACGGCAAGTGGCGTGTCACAGACACAGGCATACGAGAGACCACCATCATGGGGCAGGGGATAGGAGCTGCACACAGAGGATTAAAGCCAATTTGCGAAATCCAATATTTAGACTATATTATATATGGACTAGAACCAATTTGCGATGATTTGGCGTCTATTCATTATCGCTCAAAAGGTGGGCACAAAGCTCCGATGATTATACGTACCAGAGGTCATAGATTGGAAGGTGTGTGGCATTCGGGTTCTCCTATGGGCATGATTTTGAATTGCGTGAGAGGTGTTTATCTTTTAGTACCTCGAAACATGATTCAGGCTGCGGGATTTTACAATACACTTTTTAAGTCAGACAATCCGGCTATAGTGATAGAAACACTTAATTCTTATCGCCAAAAAGAAAAAATGCCTATAAACATAGGCGAGTTTACAGTGCCTTTGGGTGTGCCGGAAACACTAAAAGAGGGTGAAGATGTGACCATAGTTACGTATGGAGCTATGTGTAAGATAGTATTGGAAGCAGCCACGCAACTGGAGCAAATAGGAATTTCTGTAGAAGTGATTGATGTTCAATCGCTTTTGCCTTTCGATGTACACAAAAGCATTGTGAAATCTATAAAGAAAACCGGGCGTGTGATATTTGCAGATGAAGATGTGCCAGGCGGGGCATCGGCTTACATGATGCAACAGGTAATTGAAGGTCAAAATGCCTTTATGTATCTCGATTCGCCCCCAATGACTATTGCCGCCAAAGAGCACAGACCGGCTTACTCATCAGATGGGGATTATTTCTCAAAGCCCAATGTTGAAACCATTTTCGATGCAGTTTACAAAATGATGAATGAAGTAAATCCTGCCCAATTTCCCGAATATTATTCTTAAAATAGTGTCGATTATTCACTTTTTTAGCTGAAATGAACATTATTTGATGGGGCTTATTGGTGGTAAGGATGTAGAAAAAATTGTAGCCTTCAATTCTATATTATAACTTTACATGCCCCGATACATTGATTTTCCGTGGGCATCAAACCCTATATTGAATACGATTTTAATGAAAGACGGAAACTATGCGGTGTTGGATTTAGGTACCAACACTTTTAATCTCCTTACTGTAAATATTGATAAAAATGTAAAAACCATCATCCACCACGACAGGGTTCCGGTGAAGATAGGCAAAGATGGCATTCAAAATAAACTGATTACAGAAGAAGCGTCAATCAGGGCTATAGAAGCAGTAAAATACTTTAAGAAAAGTCTGGATTTTTATAAAGTGAAAAATGTGCAAGCAGTGGCTACGAGTGCTTTTCGAAATGCCACAAACGGGCCCTTGCTTGCAGAAAGAATATTGAAGGAAACAGGAATAGAAGTACAAATTATTGATGGAAACAAGGAGGCAGAGCTTATATATTTTGGAGTAAAATCTGCTTTGGAGATCGGCAACGAAATTTCATTGGTGATGGACATAGGTGGAGGAAGTGTAGAGTTCATCATTTGTGATGAAAATCATATTTTTTGGAAAAAAAGCTATGAAATAGGTGCGCAAAGGCTACTTGATAAATTTCACAAACAAGACCCTATTCTCCCGCAATCTATCGAAGAAATGTATCATTATTTAGACGATACACTCACAGAATTGAAAGTACAAATGGGGAAATTGAAGCCAAAAGTGCTCATCGGTTCTTCCGGCACATTCGATACATTGTGTGAAATATATATTCAAGAGCATAATTTAGACTATGATTTAGAATCGGGCACTGAGTTTGAACTTCCATTTGAGTATTTTGATAGTCTTTTTCATAAACTTATCACCAAAAATGTAGATGAGAGAAAAAGAATAAAAGGAATGTCGCAAATGAGGGTAGATATGATAGTAGTGGCAACTTGTCTTATAGATTACGTACTTTCAAGATATTCACTCAGGCGTATTCGTACATCATTTTATTCTTTAAAAGAGGGTTTGCTTTATTTGATGAATAGTAATTAGTTATACTTTTTGATGCAACTACCTCGTTATGAACTTATTGCTGAGAAAACCTTGATGGTGTTTGAATTCACTAGCGAAGGGCCAAATGGCAACATTCAAAAGCTTATTAAATTTAGTGAAACATCCTTAAAGAATTTTTATAATCTTGCTTTTGGAGATAAAGATATAGTCTCAGGAGAGATTGACGATACTGTAGTTTCAAACAACGGTGATAGTGAGAAAGTACTAGCTACAGTAGTAGCATCAGTATATGCTTTTACTAACAAGTACAAAGATGTATTAATTTATGTTACAGGAAGTACAAAATCTAGAAATAGGCTCTACAGAATGGGTATAAGCAAATATTTAGTAGAAATAAAGCGCGACTTTCATGTTTTTGGGCTAATAGATGGAGCATGGGAAAAATTTCAGCATGGGAAAGAATATTCTGCGTTTGTTGCTAAAAGAAAATGATGTATTTTTACTTAGTATAAACTTTGATTAGTGTAGATATGAAAGATATAAAAATCCTAAATCAGAAAAATCTTCCGGTTGTGAGGATTGATAATTCACTTGAAAAATATGTCAAATTACCTATTTTTCAAGATAAGGTTGATAACGCCAATGAAGTACTAAGAACAGTGGGTCTACCCAAAGTTATTAAATAGAAGATTTATTTTTTGTGGTTTTATAGAATCTATCTATTTATTATTTGCAGCCTTTTGATATAGTACTCTCAAAAGGTGATTATTCGATGAAGTTTCTTCTTTTTCCCTTCTCATTTATTTATTTTTTAATCACTTCTTTCAGGAATTATCTGTATGATAATAAAATAGGGATATACAAACCTCAAGAGTTTGATGTGTATTCTGTTGCCGTTGGAAATCTCACCGTGGGCGGCACAGGAAAGACACCGGTTATCGAATATCTAATTAGACTGCTTTACAAAAAATATAAAGTAGCTACTCTTAGCAGAGGTTATGGACGCAAAACGAAAGGTGTCATCATTACAGATAAAGATGCTAATGCCGAACAAATTGGCGATGAACCTATGCAGTTTCATCATAAATTTTACCCGGAAATACATGTGGTGGTAGGCGAGGAGCGGTCTTTAGCAATTCCACGCCTGCTCTATACCCATCCCGAAACACAAGTAGTATTGCTTGATGATGCCTACCAACACCGAAAAGTCAAACCCAAACTCAATATTTTGCTTACAGATTACCATAGGCTTTTTTTTAAAGATTATCTTCTTCCTGTAGGCAGGTTGAGAGAATCAAGAAGTGGTGCAGCCAGGGCAGATGTAATTGTAGTTACAAAATGTCCTCAAGAGATAGGCTATAAAAAAGAATATATAAAAAAGAAACTTCAAGCTTATGTAAATACCAAGAAAGTCCCTGTTTTTTTTACAGGAATCAAATATGGACTTCCAATAGATATTTTTGACCCCGATTTAATTTTTGATTTCAGTAGCGAAGTGATATTGGTATCGGGCATTGCTCAATCTGCCCCTTTGGAGAAATATGTAAATGAAAATTTTAAAATGGCCACACATCTCAAGTTTTCTGACCATCACAACTATTCTCATGCCGATTTTTCTAATATTTTTAACAAATACAGGACTTTGAAATCAAATAGAAAATGTATTCTCACCACAGAGAAAGACATCATGAAGTGGATGCAAAGTGATATGAAACGTCATTTAGCCAATATCCCCGTGTTTTATTTGCCAATTGAAATCTACTTTTTAGAAAATGAATCTCAATTTCAATCATTTGTGATGAAGGGACTGAAATAATTTTCTATTTTTGGGCGTGAATTTCAAACTTCTATTTTCGGCTATAATACTTTTAACTTTTTTCTATTCTCAAGCACAAGAAAAAAAAGACAAGAAGGGAATTGTTGATGATTCTACAAAAGTTCTTTACGGGACACTTACTACCAAAATTTTCACCCAAGAAACATTACTGAGCGGTAAACAGATATATTTCCAAAAAGACACACTTTTTGCAAGCCCATTTGAATCCGCTTCTTTTTTACTTGATGCCCAATTTGAAAGGCCAAAGTTATATACCCAGCAAGAACTCAAACTCAAAGCCAAATTAGATAGTTTGAAGTCTTTAAAAGCAGATTCATTAAAAAAATCTAAGCTTACCTTAAACGATACTGTCACATATTTTTCAAAAGACACCACAGAAAAAAAGAACAAAAAAAACTTTTTAAGTAGTATTAAACGCCCCTACGACCCCGAAAGAGATTACAAATCTCGTTTTTATAAAAATGAGTATATCTATTCTCGTCCCGATACTTCATTAGATAAATTACAACAATACAATATGAACTATATTGATAATAATATTTATCAAAATTTAGGAGTAGTGGGCACTCCAACTAAGGCAGTTTTCCCTCTTATACCTTCGAAAATAGGCTATCATTCAGGGTTAAATGTATTTGATAAGTACTACACCGAGCCCGATAAAGTTAAGTATTATAATTCTCTCTCACCCTATACCAATTTTTATTATTTAGGCTTTCCGGGAACCAATGGCGAAGATCGTGCCAAGCTTGACCTTAACAGAAATATAACTAGAAATTGGAATTTAGGACTTAGTTATGAGCGTATCAATGTGGATAAGCAAATAGGTATTACCAGCAATTCGGCCAAAAGTTTGGCATTGGGGCAAGAATTTATCGTTTACACATCTACTAAGTCCAAAAATGGTAGATATCATTTGATGGCCAATGCCAACTATTTTCTTTATTACATCAATGAACAAGGAGGACTAAGTACCGATAATCCTGAAAATGTGGGTGTTGAGGGCACTACGTTGCCTCAAAATGAAGCACCACAAGATGTACGAGGCTGGCCAGTAAATCTCAATGCACTAAGATTCGGACTAAATCCATCAGATGTGCGAGGCAAAATATTTTCAAGAGACAGAAGGGTATCTTATCACTTGTACCATCAGTTTGATATTTTGCGCTTAGGTCGACTTTCTGTTTTTCATGAGTTTGATAGGAGAAATCAAAAATATGCCTTTAGAGATAATATTTCTCCATCTGAAGTATTTTCTACCTATTACAAATCAAACGCTAAAAGTGCAGATAGTATCAATTACAGAAGGGAATTCGCTTATATAAACAATAGGGTAGGAATAAAGTCTCAATTTGGGAACTTCTCTTGGAATGGCTTTTTAAGGTATAGGAATGTACAATCAGCCGATGAAATGGCTAAACCCAAGGGTGATAAATTTTTCTCAACCCCATCAACAGAGATTAATAAATTTTTAGGAATCAATCCGTTATCTACTTTGGTACTAGATGAATATTATATAGGTGGTGGAGCTAATTACAGGAAAGGCGATTCAATAAATATTGAATTTAAAGCCGAACTTTTGTCGTATATGAATAATAGAAGTAGCACTCTACCAGTGTTCGAAGACTCTTTGATTATTGGTTTAGGCAGTGCCTCTCAAGATACTATATTAGTAGTAGAAAACAGCCCTTTTAGAAATTACAATTATAAAGGAGACTATCATATATCTACAAGATTTCAATTTTTTAATTGGGAGTTTGGTGGTGCGTCTGTTAAATCTTCCCCCACTATTACAGACCTATATAGTTACAGACACAGTGCGTATTATTGGAACAACAATTTTGATGCTACTTTTACTCAACAACTTTATTTCAAATACCATTATAAGTTCAAAGATATATACCTGTCAGTCTCACCTTCTTTTGTTTCTATAAAAAATCATATCTATTACAATCCCTCGTTCCAACCTACACAAGAAAAACAAAATCTAAATTTTGGATTTTTAGATTTGCAACTTAATACCAATCTATGGTGGGTGCATTTTGATAATTACTTTAAGTATACATTCATTCCCTCAAACCAGCCCGATGTTATCCGAATGCCAGAGCTATACTTTAATCCACGTATATATTTAAAGTATGTCCCAAAGAAAAAAGTCAATAGACAAGATTTTCGCTTCGGGTTCGATATATATTATCGTTCTGCCTATTTTGGGGATGGATATATGCCATCTATTGGCCGTTTTCATATTCAAAACGATTTTATGCTGAACAACAATATTTTATTAGACTTTTTTGTAACAGCCAAAATGCGTAATGCACGTATTTTTCTTAAAATCAATCAACTCAACCAAATGCTTGGATTCACCAATGGTTATTACATCACCCCTTATTATCCGGGCACATTGGGCAGCTTTGTTATGGGAGTACATTGGTTACTTTTTGATTGACATTAAAAAGTATTTTTTATTTTGTATTATTAATACTTTTTTTATAACTTTCTCAATATATCCTAAATTATAGCGCTCACACACAGATTCATAGCAAAAAATGAACTTGTGAAAAAAAATTTTAAAAAATATTGATAAAATTATAATTATTATTTCAAATTTGCATTCTATTAAGAAAATGTATCAATTTTCAATTAATCCTTTTTTAAATAAATGAAGTTTAACTTTACTCGATCGTTACTACTAGTTCTTTCCATTACACTACAGAGTGTATATGCACAGGACGATGTTAAAAAGGTGAATGTCACCGGTACCATCTTAGCCGCAGAAAAATCTGACGGAATATCAAAAGGAGACCCACTTGTAGGTGTGACTATCTCCATCAAGGGTACTACCAAAGGAACTGTTACCGATATTGATGGTAATTTCAAGCTGGAAAATGTACCTGTGGGTGCGAAGCTAATTGTTAGTTACATAGGTTTTGCCACACAAGAATTGGAAGTAACCGAAGGTAAAACCGATTTCAATGTTCCTCTTAAACTCGATTCTAAAGAACTTGAAGAAGTAGTTGCAGTTGGGTATGGTGTACAAAAGAAGAGAGATGTAACAGGTGCAACTACTACTGTATCAGAAAAAGATATGAAATTAACACTTAATACAGGGTTAGATCAAGCACTCCAAGGCCGTACTCCTGGGGTTACAGTAGTACAAACATCCGGTCAACCGGGTGCCGCTGCTTCAGTAAATATCCGTGGTGTGGGTTCTATTAATGGGGGACAACCATTGTATGTAATTGATGGTATGCCAGTTGATTATAACAATATCAATATGTTAAACCCTAATGATATTGAGACAATGGAAGTGCTAAAAGATGCTTCTGCTGCCGCTATTTATGGTGCTCGTGCAGCAAATGGCGTTGTTATGATTACAACAAAAAGAGGTAAAGAAGGCAAAGGTACTGTTGAATACAGTTCACAAGGGGGAGTACAAGACGCATGGAGAAGATTAGACGTTCTTAACCCGAGTCAATACAGAGACTTTTATAGCACTCTTTACGGAGGAGAGGCAGGTGGTGCTAACCCAGCTTATTATGATCCAAATGTAATAGCACTTCAAGGTAACACCAATTGGCAAGACCAAATTTTTCAACAAGGAAATGTGCAAGATCATAGTATTACAGCAAGGGGCGGCAACGAGTTTGCCAAATATTCAATTGGCTTGGGATATTACCAAGAAAAAGGTATTCTTTTAAAAAGTGACTTCAAAAGATATACATTTAGAGCAAATACTGATATAAAACCCAAAAAATGGCTTACAATAAGTGAATCTTTTACCTTTGCTAGATCTGAATTTACTGATGGGATTGGATCAAACGACCAGCTTGGTTGGGCTACTCGCACTTCACCTTTAATAAATGTGTATGACCCAAGTAATTTGGGCGGATATGGTGGACAAACAACTTTTACTGGTGCTAATGACGGAATAAATCCTGTTGCCAATACTAATTTGCGAACTAATACAAGAATTAGAAATAGGTTATTGGGAAACATATCTTCTGAAATCGAATTCATCAAAGGATTAAAGTATAAAACTTTTTTTGGTACAGACCTTTTGTTTAATCAAAATACTGATATAGGCGAGAGATTTTTTTATGGTCCTACAGAAGGTAGACGAAGAGACCAAAAAACAATTAGCTATGATCGTGATTTATTTCTGTCTTGGAACTTTGATAATACTTTGATGTATGGTAAAAAAATTGGGAAGCATGATTTTAGTGCTTTGGTAGGGTACTCTAGCCAATACTTTTTCAATTCAGGATTTGAAGCAACTGGTTCAAACTATCCAGCACAAATCAATACCTTAGGTGCATCTTTAAATGCAGACTCTTACATAGCAAGTGGAGATAATAGAGAAGCTGCTTTGGTTGGGTATTTAGGTCGCATTACTTATAATTATAATGATGTACTCATGTTTACGGGTAATGCACGTTATGATGGGTCTTCTAGGTTTGGGCAAAATTATAAGTATGGTTTCTTCCCTTCTGCTTCTGCTGGTTGGCGTATAAGTAATATGGAATTTATGAAAAATTATCAATGGATTTCAGATTTAAAGCTTCGTGTTGGTGTTGGTAGAACTGGTAATCAAGACCTTTCTAATATTAACGGAGGAGATTATTTATTTACTCAAGTTATTTATCCTGCCATAATAAGGTATCCGCTCGGTACAAATCAACAAATATTACCTGGAGCTGCTCCAACAAGGGGGCTCGCGAACCCAAATTTACGTTGGGAGACGGTTGACCAATACAATGTAGGATTAGATGTTGCTATCTTACAAAATAGCCTATTACTAAACATTGACGGATATATAAAAGAGTCGTCAGGAATCCTTATACCTGTACCAATCCCTGCCATTTCCGGAGTTACAGATGCTCCATTTTTTAGAGGGGCTAACTATTTTACCAATGCCGGTAGTGTCAGAAATACTGGTATGGAGGCAGCATTAACTTACAGAAATGAAAAAAATGCGTTCAAGTTTTCTGTTTCTCCAAATATAACTATCGTAAGAAATGAAGTCTTGCGTTTGGAAGGACAATTTGGTGGTGGAAGACCAAACATTGTTGAAAATGATGGCGTTTCACGTACAGAAGAAGGTATGCCCATTGGCTCTTTCTTTGGATATGTAACAGATGGGATTATCCAAGATTCAGCTCAACTTAACAGCTATGTAGGTGTTCTATCTAAAACACATGCAGCAAGTATAGGAGACTTTAGATTTAAAGATTTGAATGGAGACGGAAAAATAAATGCAGATGATAGAACTTTCTTAGGAAAACCTATTCCAACTATGTCTTATGGTTTAAACATGAGAGCATCTTACAAAGGTTTTGATTTTACTTTGTTTCTTCAAGGGGTTGAGGGTGTACAGGTTTATAATGCACAAAGGAGAGGCTTAGAGGCTATGATTGGTCCTTCAAATCAATTTTCACCGGACGCTAATCAGCTTACATCTGTTCTTGATAGGTGGACACCTCAAAATCCTACCAATGACATGCCTCGTGCTGCAGTAAACGACCCTGGTCAAAATATACGACCATCTAATCGTTGGGTTGAAAATGCAGATTATTTAAGGATAAAATCATTACAAATCGGATACAGTCTTCCTGAAAAGCTTTTAAAGCGTTCTTTTCGTACAGAAGATGGTATAAGTTTGCGTTTTTATGTGGCTTTCCAAAATTTGCTTACACTTACCTCTTACAAAGGATTTGACCCAGAATTAGCAAACTTTAGAGCTACAGCAACAGGTTTTGACAATGGAAGTTTTCCTCAATCGCGTAGAATTATGGGTGGCGTACAATTTACATTTTAACAGCAATTATTATTTATCGATATTATGAAAAAGTATATTTTAATTTCACTTGCTATTTTAGGCTTAAATTCTTGTACAAAAGATTTTTTGGACAGGCAACCTTTAAGTGAATTGACCGTTGATACCTATTACAAGACTTCTCAAGACGCTTTATCTGCCACTTTGGCTATGTACTCAGTTTTGCAGGGGCCTAGGTTTTATGGAAAAGCATACTATAATTTTTTAGAAATTGCTTCAGACGATGCTACCAATAAAGTACAACCTGATGCAGTCGATATTTTCCAATGGAGTGGTGTACAGGGAGCACCGGGTAGTGGAGATTTTGAGGCTTTATGGGCAGTTTGTTTTGAAGGGATATACAGAACGAATTTAGTATTAGAAAATGTTCCTAAGATACAAATGGCTGACAGCTCTAAATCTAAAATGCTAGCCGAAGCTCGTTTTTTGAGAGCATTATATTATTGGCACGTGGTGAATCTTTATGGTGATGTACCTATTATTACTACAGTTGCTAAAGGTATTGATGAATTATATATAGAACGTTCACCGGTATCCGAAGTATATAAGTTAATTCATAGTGATCTTGATGCCGCAATTGCTGGATTGCCATTTGATTGGGATGCCGGTAATTTAGGTAGAGCCACTAAATATGCTGCTTATGCCTTAAAGGGCAAATGTCACTTGTACCGAAAAGAGTATTCTGAAGCAATAGTTAATTTCAATCAGATAATCAATTCAGGGAGATTTAAATTAATGCCAAAATTTGAGAATATTTTCTCTCCTGAATATGAGAATGACAGAAGTACTGAGTCTATATTCGAGATTCAATATGGAGAAAGGGGACCGTGGCCTCCTATTAATGGATTCTTTACAGATGGGGGAACTGCAGGCGAAGGCTCACAAAGAAGTTTAGTTATGGGTGGGCAAAGTATTGGCTTACAACGAAATTTCGGTGAGGTAATTGCTACTAATGATTTGTTTCAAGAATTTGAACTTGGAGATCCTCGATTTAGAGAGACTATATATTATCCTTTTGATTGGAGTGGTAAAATTAAACCTGATACTATGTCTGCATATGATGGTGATGGTAATCAAACCTTTGAATTATATAGAACGGTTTATTTAGATGCTGTTCGTGTAGGACAAAGACAAAGTGAAAGGCTTAGTTTCTTTCATATTAAAAAAGCAGTATTTGGTTATGTAGGCATAGGCACAACTCTTAATGATCCGACCAATTGGCGAATGATTCGTTATGCTGATGTGTTGTTAATGCAAGCTGAGGCACTTGCTGAAAGAGGTGACTTAACAGATGCTATCAACTTACTAAATTCACTCAGAGTTGCCAGAAGAGAAGGAAAAACCAAGGATATAATTAGCATCACCACGGTTGCAGGTAACGTAGACACATTGTTTACAGATGTTCTATTGGAGTACCCATATTATGCTACGGGCTTATCAGGTAGAGAATTCAACTTTATTGATGTTAATTTAGAGACTTTTAGGGCTGCTTTGGTGCACGAAAGGAGGGTTGAATTGGCGTTTGAATACCATCGTTTCCTAGATATGAAACGTTGGGATGATATACCAGGGCATCCAGGGGCAGCATCTGTCGTTTTTACATCAAAAGCTAATCCGGCTGACAATAAAAATTATATAAAAGGGGTACATGATAGGTGTCCGATCCCTCAATATCAAATTGACTTGAGTAAAGGTTCTTTAACTCAGAACCCCGGCTATTAATATTTTTTATTAGTATATTTAAAAATTTTATTAATTTTGTTCTATTGTTAACTATTTATTTGTATAATCATGAATAAACTATTATTGAGAGCCCTTAAAGTGGCTACGATTATTACCGGATTGGCTTACAGTGCCTATTCGCAAACGGTTCCGGACGTTTGGTTTTCTGCTGGAAAATCTACTCTAGCATATGCTGCAAAAGCAGGTGTAGTTTTAGATGGTAAGTTGGGAGATGTCGTTTGGAGCAAAAATGCTGGATACAGTACAGTAACCGGTTTTCCAAATAAAATTCAAGGTCAACTAAATTGGAGAAGTTCGAGTAGTGCAACAAATAATAAACCTGCGGCTGATAACTATGTAGGGGATGCATCTTTTGGTGTTGCTTGGGATGAGCAATTTCTTTATGTGGGTTTAGAAGTACGAAATGCAAGAATTGTAACAAAGCTAACAACAGAACCCGAGCCGAAACTTGATGATTCTGGCGTAGAGCTTTTTGTGGCTGGAGATAACACTGTTAGGAATTTTTTCCCTTCAAGTGGTTTTGATATAAATCAATCACCTTCTCAAACGCAATATCCTGCTTCTAGCTATCAAATGCAACTAGGTTATATAAAGTCAGGGCTAAATAAGGTATTATCAGAAGTGCCTAATGGTATGTTGGTAAATGCTGGGGCTGGATTTTTCCCTCAGGGTAGTGGAGTTGATGCTGTTGTTACAGAAGATGCAGCGAATGATATATGGTACATGGAAATTAGACTGGCTTGGAACTCTATTAATTCTCCCTTTATTAATGAGGCAGATGGCTCATTAGATGACAAGTGGAAACCTAAAGCTGGTAGAATTTTAGGATTTGATATTGGTGTAAATATACCAAAGTCAGTATCTGATCCTGATCCTAGAGGTGGTTTTTTATCATGGAACCAATGCTGTGTTAACAGACAATGGTTTGAAAGTATTCATTGGGGTGTGACAACGTTAATAGGTACTCCGGGACCTGACCCACTTGAATCGATTGCTCTGACACCTAACCCTATGAATATTTCTGATGGTAAACCTGTATCTTTCAGTGTTGTAGCAACACCTAGTGAAGCAAGTCCCGCTTCAAGTTTTACTTTTGTAAATGATAATCCTTCTCTGCCAGCAATTATTGTAAGTCCTACAGGACAAGTCACTCCATTAAACAATGGAACTGCTACTGTTACAGCTACAGCATTAACAACAATTTTAGGTGCAAATGCAATCACAACAACTTCCGCTGTTGTTAATGTATCTAATCAACCATCTTTAGTTTCCATCTCAGTAAATGATGTTGTTATAAACAAAAACTGGGAAGAGGTTGTTTTATCTGTTACTCCCAATCCTGCTACTGCTGCATCATTAGTTAGATGGGAGTTAATAAGCGGTGGAGAATTAGCTACTCTTAACACTCTTACAGGGTTGCTTACATCTTTATCAACAGGAAATGGTACAGTAAGGGTGAAGGCTATTCCTATTGCAGATCCTTCTAAAGCTGTTGAAAAAGATATTAATATAACTAAACAAGTTGTTCTTAATAGTTCTAACGTAACAGTTACCTCATTTACTCTAAAACCATGTGGAGCAGAAACTGCAACTGCTGTAACTATTGGAGGTTATGCTTTAAGTGAAGATGTTACATTGAGAGCTGTTTATACTAATCCTGATTCATGTAGACCACAAGTTGTACCGTCTAAATATATGTCTTATAACATAAGAACACCTAGTAATGGTCCGGTACTGCCAACTGTAATTGAACTTATTCGTGGTAATGAAACGGTATTGCGCCCCAAAACATCTGCTACCACCATTAGAGTATTAGGTACTTATACAAATGCCCCGTTAACTATTACATCAACATTTCGTTTTCAACAGAATGCAGCAGCGTGTACAATTCCTGGTGTACGATGTGTTAATGGGTCCACTCCGGGTTCTGTATTTGCTACTTTAGACAACTCTCCTGTTTCTATCTATCCTAACCCTTCTACTGGTGATTTCAGTGTGAAGTTTGACTTGGCTAAAGGTACTGATGTTACAGTATCTGTGCTTAATGCAGTTGGCAATACAGTTTCTACTAGCAAGCAGGCCGTTGGTGCTGGTGTGTCTGAAATTGCAGTTTCTGGTGCGACTTTGCCCAAAGGTGTATATTTTGTGAAAGTTTCTACAGGTAATGGACAAACAGCTGTCAAGAAATTGTTGATTCAGTAATATATTATCTTAATATAATTATATAAAAAGGGGATAAGCACAGCTTATCCCCTTTTTTATTGACCAGATAGTTAATATTAATTGGTGGAGAAGTTTATTTAAAGTAATTTTGAGCAACTATATAGCTGTGTTCTTTCTTTGAACTTCAGCGTCACTTTTTTCATTTATATTTCGTACCCCTCTTTATATATAGTGTCCGCGGAATCTGAATGAAGAAAAGTATTCAGACTATCTTAAATAATTATTAATGACAACAGAAATTAAATTCTCAGACTTACCATTGTCTGATGAAATGAAACAGGCCCTTACAGATATGGGCTTTGAAACACCTTCTCCCATTCAAGCACAAGCCATTCCCGTACTCCTTCAAGGCGGAGATGTGATAGGTCAAGCCCAAACAGGTACAGGTAAAACGGCTGCTTTCGGTATTCCTTTAATAGAAGATATCGACACCACAAACAGGAAGCCTCAAGCGATAGTTTTGTGTCCTACAAGAGAATTGGCTATGCAAGTGGCTGATGAATTCAAGAAGATGTGCAAATATAAAAAGGGGGTTCGTATTACGCCTGTATTTGGAGGAGCATCTATTGATAGGCAAATGAGCGACCTGAAATCAGGGACGCAAATTGTAGTAGGAACGCCAGGCAGAGTGATTGACCACCTAAATAGAAGAACGTTGGATCTTAGTCATATAAGAACCATAGTGCTAGACGAGGCAGATGAGATGTTAAATATGGGTTTTATTGATGATATAGAAAATATATTAAGTATGATTCCCGAAGAAAGACAAACCGTGTTTTTCTCTGCCACAATGCCCAAACCAATATTAGACTTAACAAAGAGATTTCAAAATAATCCTGAAATAATAAAGGTTACAAAGAAAGAGCTTACTGTTTCAAATATCGAACAGTTTTACTATGAAGTAAGGTCAAATGCTCGTACAGAAGCCATGACACGCCTGATTGATATGTATGGCTTAAAAATGATGTTGGTGTTTTGTAACACAAAAAAAGGTGTAGATGAGCTTGTAGAGGAATTACAGCTACGAAATCTTATGGCTGAAGGCATTCATGGAGATTTGAGACAAACACAAAGGAACAATGTACTTTCTAAATTCAAGGCAGGAGTAATAAATATACTTGTTGCAACCGATGTGGCAGCTAGAGGTATAGATGTGTCCGGGGTAGACGCAGTGTTTAATTACGATATTCCGTTAGATCAAGAAAACTATGTGCACAGAATCGGTAGAACTGGTAGAGCAGGCAGAGAAGGGCGTTCTTTTACATTTATCACAGGCAGAAAAGATCATTTGAAGCTGAAAGATGTAATGAACTATACTAAGGCAAATATAGCCAAAGGTGCAGTGCCTACAGCTACGGAAATTGCTGAGTTTAGAAAAAAACAGTTGGTTGATTCGATATCAAACTCAATTTATACAGATTCTTTAAAGGATTTCCAAGATGTAGCAGATGCATTATTAGCTACAGGGAATGCTCCTAAAAATATCATTGCAGCTTTATTGAAAGTTCAGCTGGGTGCTATGACCAAAAGCTATTCAGATGATGATTTCTTGTTGTCAAGTAACGACAGGTCTAATGGTAGTGATAGAGGGGAAAGAAGGGTGAGAGATAGAGACCGTAGCGAACGCTCCGATCGTAGAAGCGACAGAGGTGGTGAAAGGTCTTTGCGTAGAGATAAAGATAATTTTGTAAATGACGCCAATATGGTAAAGCTTTTTATTAATGTAGGTAGAAACCAAAATATTAGACCGGGTGATATTGTAGGCGCAATAGCTGGTGAGGCCAAAATTGATGGAAAAAGTATAGGTAATATTGACATTAGAGACAAGTTTACTTTTGTATTCGTACCCAAAGATGTAGTAAACAAGGTAATGGATTCTATGATAGATAATACCATAAAGGGCTATAGAGTAAATCTGGAAGTAGCCAACCAATAGTTTTGAGCGTTTTTATAAATGCTTAGTAAGTGATGCAATTTCCTTACTGAGCATTTTTTTTATTAATGTGCTAATAATATTATTTTTCTCTGAGGTGCATTGTTCGAATAATGTTTTCTAAAACTCTTTTTTGCCTCCTATATAGCTTTGTGGAATAGTCTTGAGTTGGGTTATGAAAAATTTCAACCCATTCAAGGTTGAATAGAATAAGCTTTTTTACACGTAAAAAGTATGCAAGGTATTAAACAAATAATGGTCCAAGCGTAGAAACTTGAACCATTATTACAATATATCTAAACTATACTGCAAAACTTTCTCCGCAGCCACAAGTGCGTGAAGCATTTGGGTTCACAAATTGAAACCCCTTTCCATTTAATCCATCCGAAAAATCTAATGTAGTTCCTAATAAATACAGAAGACTTTTTTTGTCAACCAGAATTTTAATGCCTTTGTCTTCAAAAATTTGATCTTTATCATTAATCGTAGAGTCAAATGCCAAATCGTACATGAGGCCTGAACATCCTCCGCCTTTTACAGCTACTCTTATATTGTGATCGTTTGAATACCCATCGGTGTTGCGTATTTGTAGGATTTGTTCTTTCGCTTTATCAGTAATTTGTATCATAACCTTAGATAGATAATTTTATCTCAATATACAAAACTCGTTAATTTTAACACAAATTCCGAATTGAAAGTTTCTATGTAGGCTTAAATGTTTAGGCTTGTTTTAAAAACTGCACTTCGGCAATTAGTTTTACATCTTCGCTTACTAACACACCTCCTGTTTCAAGGTTAGCATTCCAAGTAAGCCCCCAATCGGTACGATTGATTTTTCCTGAAATAGAAAATCCTGCTTTTTGATTTCCCCAAGGGTCTTTGTTGGTACCCATATATTCTACATCAAGCTCTACCGGTTTTGATACACCTTTAATGATGAGCACACCTTTTACTTTGCCGGATGAAGCATTGAAATTGTCAGCTTCAAAAGTAAGCTCGGGAAATTTTTCTACATCAAAGAAATCAGGACTTTTCAAATGGCCATCTCGTTGGTCATTTCCGGTGTCTATACTTGATAAATCGGCTTTGAAATACACTTTTGCTTTTGCAAAATTTTCATCTTCTGTATCAACAGCTCCTTCCACCGTTTTCAAAGTGCCTGTCACATTGGTGATCATAAGGTGTTTTACTTTAAATTGCACTTCACTGTGTGCATTGTCAAGATTCCATTTTGTTGCCATATTTTTAATTAATTAGGGTATAAAATATATTGTATTAACATTTAATGTATATACATTTATTTTGTGCCGATTGTTCAGAAAAAAATATTTAATTTTAAAAATATGTGAGATGGAGGCCTATAGGTGGCTACAAGGTTTCTATTACAAAATTATGATTGGTGTATATGCAAATATCTGCTGCGATCGTCAATCCTTCTTTTACTATTTCTTTGGCAGATAAATTGGGTGCATGTTTTTTAAGAGCAAGAGCGGCTGAGAGAGCATAATTACTTCCAGAACCAATAGATGCGATATTGTTTTCGGGTTCTATAACATCGCCTGTACCGGAAATAATCAATATTTCATCTTTGCTTCCTGCTACCAACATGGCTTCGAGTTTGCGCAAATAGCGGTCGGTGCGCCAGTCTTTGGCCAATTCTATGGCAGAACGCTTTAAATTCCCTCCGTAAGAAGATAATTTCTCTTCAAATCGCTCTAGAAGAGTAAATGCATCGGCAGTAGAACCTGCAAAGCCGGTAATGATTTTTCCATCGTTTAGTTTTCTGATTTTGTTTACGTTGCTCTTTGCAACGGTATTGCCCATTGTAGCTTGTCCATCTGCACCTATAGCCATTTGTCCATTGTGCAATATTGCCAATACAGTAGTTGAGTGTATATTCATAACATTATAATATTGGGGCGAAGGTGTATTAATTTTTTCAATATTGCTAACGAAATTCATTGGTTTTTAAACATACCAGTAGGGTTTTAAGTATTGCTTTGTATAAAACAATTTCAGTATGCAAAATTATTATTTATGCTATAAAAGTGAGCTAAGTTCCACCACAGACGAATCTGAAATAATCAATATATTAGGAGCCAGCCAAAAAAACAACCTCAGAAAAAATATAACGGGGATGTTGCTCTACATCAATAATCACTTTATTCAACTAATAGAAGGAGAGAGAGACGATGTAAATAGTTTATACAAAAAGATAGTGACAGACAGTAGGCATTTTGGGGCTAGGATTCTGAGTGAGGGAGTAGCAGATAAAAGATTTTTCCCCAACTGGATAATGGGTTTTAGAGCCATGAATACACAAGATTTGAAAGAAATGGCCGAAATGAATGGCCTTACTGAGTTGTCAATTGATGGGCTATTGAGCGAATCAAATCCTCATTTTGCTATTGAGCTTTTAAAATCGTTTTATAAAAATGGCGAGTTGGATTTCTATAAGTTTTGGAAAGAGGAGGTCTGAGATTTTTTATAACTAAATATTTTTGGTTTTATATGCTTTTTTTAGCAGCAACTCAAAGTCAGAAAGTATGTTCATATAATAAATGTAAGCATCGTATGGAGAGTTGTATGGACTAAAATACTTGTGTACATCTCCATCAGACCAATATTTTGTACACATATAGTAAAAATGATCGGAACTTTGAAGCTTTCTCCACACACTTGTCAATTCATGGCTGTCTACTGACATTACCTGATTTCTCAAATGGTAGATTTTGTGCAAAGCCTCGTATTGCATAGAGTTGCTTAGCCAAGCAGAAAGGTCTCTTTCTGTGTCAGCCCACGAAATATAATCTGACACAGCATATTCGTCTTTTGCAGATAATTCATTTGAAACTTGCGAAGGAGAAGCGAATGTCCAACCTTCTTTCTCGATGGCATTTTCTACAAACTGATTAAAAAAATCGAAAATGCCTGTACTTTGATTTTGGTGCTCGCCAAATGTCTCATAGTCCATAAAAATATTGATACATTCCGCCCCTTTTTCTTCCTTTCTTTTAATTTTTTGAGTGTAGCTTTTGGGTGTTATAGGGTACTCTTTCCAGTTTGGGTCGCTAAATCTAAAAGAGATATCATCGCTCAATTCATAATCGCGGAGAAGAATTTTTATTTTAGAAGTAAATGGAGCTGAATATAAATGAAAAGAATGGCGTTTTTTTAATATTCGGTCTACGGCCTCTGTAATGATGACTTTATAGCCCATTTCTTCTGCTTTCTGCGCCAAATCGTTGTCATAAATAAGCTCAGTGTTTCTAAAAGTTAACGGGGTATAGTTAAAAAGTTTTTCTATTTTGTTTTTATGTAAATTTACTTGATACTCAAACTCGTCTCTGGAATAAAGAAAAGCCAAAGAATGGTGGTAGGTTTCCGAGAGAAATTCTACATTGCCTGTTTGTGAGAGTTTTTGGAATGATTCCAACACTTCAGGACAATAGTTTTCAAATTGTTCTATCGCTGTGCCAGATAAGCTAAATGCCAAATGAAACTTATCAGGATATTTTTTTATTAATCCCAACAAGTGTTCATTCATTTTCAAGTAACAGTTTTGGGCAATTTTTTGTAATATATGCTTGTTTAAAGGCTCATTTTCGTAAAAATGTTCTCGCCCGATTTGGAAAAAATTGTATTCTTGCAATCGATAAGGCTGATGAACTTGAAAATAGAGACAAATACGCAAAATACTCTCCTTTTTTTAGTGTAGATACTAGATTCTTAAATGCCCCACATAGCTACATTTGCAGCTTGGAATCATATATTTCCATGATGTTTTTTGCAGTATCTTCCCAACTTATTTTGCTCAGGTCATGATAAGCATCTTTTACCAATTGGTCTCTCAAACCTTTGTATTTTAAAATTGAAATAATGTTTCCTGCCATTTTATCGACATCCCAAAAGTCGGCTTTTAAAGCACTTGGCAGCACTTCAGCCACCCCCGATTGTTTTGAAATGACACAAGGAACGCCAAACTGAGCTGCTTCCAATGCAGAAAGACCAAAAGGTTCAGACACCGAGGGCATTACATACACATCGGCTATCGAAAGCAAATATCGTACGCGTTCTTGGCTGAGAAAACCGGTAAAATGAAATTTGTTTCCTAAATGTTTATAAGCGCTATTTTCTATGATGCCTTTCATCATATTGCCCGAGCCGGCCATAACAAATCGTACATTTGGCATAAATTCTAAAACTTTTGACGCTGTCTCAAAGAAATATTCAGGCCCTTTTTGGCCTGTTATCCTGCCTAAAAACAACACGATTTTTTCCGGTAGGCTGCTTTCGCTTCTGTATGCCTGTACTTGGTCAATTCCATTGTGTACAGGAAATATTTTTTCAGGACTGATTCCATAAAAAGTTTTTATAACACCTGCGGTGTAGTGGCTCACAGGCACAATGATATCTGCATACTCCATGGCCGATTTTTCTACTTGATATATCCAGCCTTTGCTATCGGGGCCATTTCTGTCTACCTCCAGAGAGTGTACATGTAACAATAACGGTTTGCCCGTAGCTGCTTTTATCTCCATTCCTGCCACAAATGTCATCCAATCGTGGGCATGGATCACATCAAAGTCTTTCTGAGATGCGATTATTACGGCCAATTTGGCAAAATTTTGAACCCTTTCTCCCAAAGCACCATCGTAGAGGTCGTTGGTATCAAATACGCCTATGTCTTTTTTTATTCTTTGTTTAATAAGTGCAGTGTCGGTAGTGGCATATTGCTTTGAAAGCACGCCCAAGTCTTTCGACTCATAAGGCATAAGGTTGGCATCAATGAAATCTACATCAGATAAAAATTTGTATGCAGAGGTAGACGATTGTATTTTCAAGTTTTCTATATCAATATTATTCAACCCGATTGTTTCTACATTGTTCATCAAAAAATTAGGGTCACCTTTGGGGATGATAAGAGATATATCGGCATATTTACTCAAGGCTTTACTCAGTCCGTAACAAGCTACTCCCAAACCACCGTTAATTACGGGTGGGAATTCCCATCCCAACATCAGAACCTTGAGTTTTTTGTTCATGGTAAAGGTTTTATTATATTTATTGTTTAAAAAATTATATAATTTGTAGTATCGATATAAGAATTGTACAATCGAACTGCATTTTAATTAAAATAGTTTTTAGATGCAAATAATCAATCCAAAAACAATGTAAGTGTGTATTTGCTGTAAATATTACTCAAATCTTTTAGGGTGTGAAATAATAAATTATGACTATCCGTTGTTTTTTTGACTACGGGTGTTCATTTTTGGTGAAAGGAATTACTGTAAATATGGATAAGCGTCTCATTTTCAATAGCGAATCGCTAAATATTACTATCAAAAGGCTTTGTTATCAGCTCATTGAAAATCACTACGATTTTTCAAATTCGGTAATACTCGGACTCCAACCCAAAGGAGTGTATCTCACCGAAAAGATTAAGAAGCACCTGATAGAAAATTTTGGTATTACAGTAGCTATCGGTTCTTTAGATTCCACTTTTAACAGAGACGATTTCAGAAGGCGTGAAATCGACATCATTCCCAATGCTATGCATGTCCCTTTTAGTCTTGAGGGCAAAAAGGTGATAGTGGTAGACGATGTGTTGTACACAGGCCGTTCCGTGAGAGCGGGGCTCGATGCTATGTTGAGCTTTGGCAGACCATCGAGTGTTGAGCTTTTGGTGTTGATTAACAGAAAATATTCGCGCGAACTGCCTATTGAGCCTAAATATGTAGGAAAAAGCGTAAACACCATAGCTACCGAAAAAGTGCTTGTAGAACTCACCGAGCAAGGCGCGGACGAAGACAATGTGTGGCTCGTGAATAAGAGGTAACGCTTTGAATCAATAAAATTATTGATTTCCGGCATTTTTTTTCGTTCTTCGTTTCCGGTTTCTTCCTTGATTTCACATGCTCGACAGCATCATCAGCTATTCGGTTAAAAACAAGCTCGTGGTAGGCATTCTTACCTTGGCCTTGATGGTATGGGGCGGTTGGTCGGCATTGCGAATCCCCATAGATGCGGTGCCGGACATCACTAACAATCAAGTACAAATCATCACTTACAGTCCTTCGCTTGCTCCTTTGGAGGTAGAAAGGCTAATTACCTTTCCTGTAGAGCTCAATATGGCCAACATCCCGGGACTGGTAGAAATTCGCTCAATTTCACGCTTTGGCTTGTCGTTGGTCACTGTAGTTTTTGAAGATGACATTGACATTTATTGGGCTAGACAGCAAATAAGTGAGCGTTTACGCAAAGCTATCGAACAAATTCCCCAAAATATAGGCACTCCCGAATTGGCACCTATCACCACAGGTTTAGGTGAGATATACCAGTATATTTTAAAATCGGACCATACAAAATATACGCCTATGGAGCTGCGAACCATGCAAGACTGGATCGTTCGCAGGCAATTGTTAGGTACAAAAGGCGTGGCTGACATCAGCAGTTTTGGTGGCTTTTTGAAACAATATGAAGTGGCTATTAATCCCGAAAAGCTGCGCAGCATGAATATTTCTATCAATGAAGTGTTCAAAGCTTTGGAGGAAAACAACCAAAACGGTGGCGGTTCATATATAGATAAAAGACCCAATATTTGGTATATCCGTACCGAAGGCTTGGCAGCCGGAGTGAGCGATATTGAGAAAATAGTGGTGAAACAACTGCCAAACGGCACACCTGTCTACATCAGAAATGTGGCAGAAGTTCGGTTGGGCCATGCCATTCGGTATGGAGCCATGACCAACAATGACGAGGGTGAAGTGGTGGGGGGGATCGTGCTGATGCTCAAAGGCGAAAACTCTAAAGAAGCCATTAAAAATGTAAAAGAAAGAATAGCACAAATTCAAAACTCGTTGCCGCAAGGAGTGAAAATTGATTCTTTTATAGACCGTTCGGCACTTATCGATAAAGCCATAAACACGGTGTCAAAAAACTTGGCTGAAGGGGCACTCATTGTGATTTTTGTATTGGTATTAATGTTGGGAAATATAAGGGCAGGACTTATCGTGGCTTCTGTCATACCTCTTTCTATGCTTTTTGCCTTGGGAATGATGAATACTTTTGGCATATCGGGCAATTTGATGAGCTTGGGGGCAATAGATTTCGGGCTGATAGTTGACGGAGCGGTCATAATTGTGGAAGCTACACTACATCATTTATCAATACGAAAAGTGGGATTTTCGCAGCGAGAAACAGATGAAGAAGTCATTAATTCGGCATCAAAAATCAGGAATGCAGCTGCTTTTGGTGAATTGATTATTCTTATTGTTTACCTGCCTATTTTGGCTCTTACAGGTGTGGAAGGAAAGATGTTCAAGCCTATGGCCATAACTGTGGGTTTTGCTATCATCGGTGCTTTTGTATTGTCGCTTACTTATGTACCTTCCATGTGTGCATTGTTTTTAAGAAACGACATCCCTCAAAAAAAGACCATTTCAGATAAAGTAATGGCATTTTTCGGAAAAATATACCTGCCGAGTTTACAATTGGCACTTCGTAACCAATGGCTGGTGGTTGGCTCTTCTGTACTGTTGATGGGTAGTTCTATTGCTTTGTTTTTAAATATGGGTGGCGAGTTTGTTCCTACGCTCGAAGAAGGCGATTTTGCTGTAGAAACCCGTGTGTTAACAGGCAGCTCTATGAGCGAAACGATAGAGGCAGCAGGAAAAGCATCAAAAGTATTGTTAGATAAGTTTCCTGAAGTGAAACAAGTAGTAGGTAAAATTGGCACAAGCGAAATCCCTACCGACCCTATGCCCTTGGAGTCTTGCGATTTGATAGTGGTTTTGAAAGAAAAAGACGAGTGGGTTTCCGCTACTTCACGTGAAGAACTGGCCAATAAAATGCAGGAAGCACTTAAAATTTTGCCGGGTGTAAGTTTTAGCTTTCAGCAGCCTATTCAAATGCGCTTCAATGAACTTATGACAGGGGCACGGCAAGATGTAGCCATCAAAATATATGGTGAAAACTTAGACGAGCTTTTGAAAAACGCCCAAAAGCTTCGCAAAATCATTAAGCCGATAGAAGGAGTAAATGATATTTTTATTGAAAAAATAGCCGGATTGCCTCAAATATCAGTGAAAATGGATAGAGATAAAATTGCTCGCTTTGGCTTAAACATCAATGAAATAAATAGGTATATAAAAATGGCATTTGCCGGAGAATCTGCCGGATTGGTTTATGAAGGTGAGAAACGTTTCGATTTGGTGATTCGCCTCGATACTTCTAATAAAAAATCCATTACTGACATAGCAAATTTGTATGTGCCAACAGCATCAGGCCAGCAAATACCATTAAACCAATTGGCACAAATCACCTTTCAGCAAGGCCCAAACCAAATAGAGCGTGACGACACCAAGCGTAGAATCACAGTGGCTTTTAATGTGCGTGGGCGAGATGTAGAAAGCATAGTGGAAGAAATTAAAAGTAAAGTAAACGAATCGCTTTCGCTACCACCGGGCTATTACATTACCTACGGTGGGCAGTTTAAAAATTTATTGGAAGCCAAGCAAAGATTAGTCATAGCTGTTCCTGTGGCATTGTTATTAATATTCGTGTTGCTTTATTTTACTTTTCATTCCGTGAAATACAGTTTGTTGATTTTTAGTGCCGTGCCACTCTCGGCCATAGGTGGAGTTTTTGCATTGTGGCTTCGCGATATGCCTTTTAGCATCTCGGCCGGTGTGGGTTTTATAGCACTATTCGGTGTATCGGTGCTCAATGGCATAGTACTGATAAGTGAGTTTCTAAGAATTGAAAATGAGAAACACCTTCCTGTAAATGAGGCGATTGTAGAAGGTACTATGCAGCGTTTGCGGCCTGTACTGATGACAGCCTTGGTGGCTTCTTTGGGCTTTTTGCCAATGGCCATTTCCACAGGAGCAGGAGGCGAAGTGCAAAAGCCATTGGCTACTGTGGTGATTGGCGGTTTGCTTACTTCTACTCTACTTACACTTATTGTTTTGCCAGTATTGTATGTGATGGTAAAACGTATAAGCTCAAGCACTAATTCTCATTCATAAACAATTTTCTAATGCTTAGAGAGTAAAAATATTCACGCAGAGAGGCAGAGGTCGCAGAGAGATTAATGCTTTATTGCTATCAAAATAGAAGAAAATAAACTCAGCGTTCTTCGCCCGTCTGCGAAAAAAAATATTCATGTAGAAACACAGAATACACAGGAAAATTAATGCAATGTGAAGGCTATTAACTCAGTGTTTTCCACCTCAAAGCAATAAAAAATACTCACGCAGAGAGGCAGAGGACGCGGAGATGATATAATCGTTTATTGCTATCAAATATTAGGTATAACAAAGTAAACTCAGCGTTCTCCGCCACTCCATGATAAAAAATACGACCTAATCCTACCTTATTTGCTGACCAATGGTAAAGTTAAATGGCTGCAAAATTTCCCCACTTTCGCGATCGAGTGCGTAACCATAGTCTACGCCTATCATACCAAAGGCAGGCATGAATATCCGTGCCCCTACACCAACCGATTTCTTAATACTAAATGGGTTGAACTCGTTGTAACTTCCCCAGTTATTTCCGCCTTCAGCAAACGTGAGTACATATACAGTAGCCATTTGGCTCAAAGAAATAGGATAGCGAAGCTCAAACACAAACTTGTTGTATACCACTCCTCCACTTGTTCTTGTAGCAGGATTTTGGCTATAGGGCGATGGACCAATAGAATTGTTTTGGTAGCCTCTTAATCCTATTACATCAGAACCTAATATAAAGTTGAATCCCGATAATCCATTTCCACCCAACAAGAAGCGTTCGTAAGGAGAGTAATCTAGGCTGGTATTGTAGCGACCCATAAAACCAAAATGGCCACGACTGGCGAATACCAATTTACCGACAACTGGCATATAAAATGCTGCGTCAAACATTATTTTATAATATTCTACCCATTTGTATTGGTTTCTTTGGCGTTTCTGTATGTCGTTGTATTCAAGTTGATAGAATAGTGAGTATGGCGGTGTCATAGATAGCGATAAGCTCAAAGACGAACCATTTCGGGGATAGGTAGGATTATCAACACTATTTCTGGCCAATGTATTGGTCAAGACAACACTGTTTGATACTCCATTAGGATACGATGGGAAGAATGTGTAATTCGACATAGTATAATAAGAGTACGATACAGTATGTGCCAATGTAAAGTAATCGTCCGGCCAGCGGATTCTGCGCCCTAAGCTAACGGAAGCGTTAAAGATAGTTAGCAAACCTCTATTTTGAGTAAAAGCTCTGTTGTATAGCGCTGAATTTGCTCCATAAAAGCCTCCACCCACACCAAATCCCAACCCAAGACGGCTGAGAGAGTAAGATGTAGAAACAGTTAGCGAAACAGGTTTGCGTCCACCTAGCCAAGGTTCTGAAAACGATGTAGATAATGATTGATAAGATGGTCCATTGGCTTGCAAACGCAAAGATAACTTTTGCCCGTCACCGGCCGGTAGGGGAGACCACTTGCGGAAATTAGGTACATTTCGAGCAGAAAAATTATTAAAACTTATTCCAGCCGTACCAATAAAGCCGTAAAAACCACCCCAACCGCCTGAAAGTTCTATTTGGTCGCTTGGCTTTTCAGTGACAGAATAGTCTATATCAACTGTACCGTTAGTAGCATTGGGCTTGGGGTTAATACCAATTTGTTCAGGGTCAAAATATCCCAATGTAGCAATTTCGCGCTGTGTGCGTATCAAGTCGGCACGGCTGAATTTTTGCCCCGGACGAGTCCTCACTTCGCGTAAAATTACATGTTCATTCGTTTTTGTATTGCCACTGATATTTATCTTGTTGATAGTGGCTTGCGGCCCTTCGTACATGCGCATTTCGATGTCGATAGAATCGTTTTCGATGTTTGTTTCTATTGGCTCTACACTGAAAAACAGGTAGCCATCGTCCATATAAAGCGAACTCACATCTGCACCGGTAGGGTTGTAGTTTAAGCGTTTTTCAAGAAGAGCCATATTATAAATGTCTCCTTTTTTAACTCCTAATACTTGAGAAAGCTCTTTGCTGCTATATTTATAATTTCCTGTCCAGTCTATATTTCTAAAGTAGTATTTTTCGCCTTCAGCCACAGTAATTTTAAGATTTACAAATTTTCTGTTTTTCAGCGAACCGTAAACAGTATCGCTCACTATTTGGAAATCTCTATATCCTTTGCTGTTGTAATACTCTATTAGTTTTTTCTTGTCTTCCTCATACTTGTTTTTGATGAATTTGCTGCGCGAGCGAAATATCCCCAAGTTTAAATTTCTTGTTTTTTTGAGTTTTAAACGAAGTTTTTTATCGCTTGTCACTGCTTTTTTAGACATAAGCAGATAGCGGGCGTTGTTGTATGCAGCACTAAATATGTTTGGGAAATCTTTTTTACGGTTAATGTATTCTTGAGAAATCTCAGTGTTGCCAACAAAATCAACTTTATCGACTCTAATTTTGCGACCTTTGTTGATTACTATGCGCAGGGTTACTGTGTTTGAGGTAGTGTTTGACGAGTCACGGGCTTGTACGATGTTAACCCTCACGTTTCTAAACCCTTTTTCTGCAAAGAAATTTTTTACTTTGTTTTGGGTATTTTTTATCATCACATCGGTAACAATCTTTCCTTTATTCAGCTTTACTTTTTCTTTAAGATCGTCTTGCTCTCCCTTTTTTATACCGAAAAACACAAATTTTGATAGCCTTGGGCGTTCTTTGAGAAACACATCAAAAAATATTTTATCGCCATCTATTTTTGAAACTTTAAACTGAATGTCGCCCAATATACCTTGATCCCAAAGTTTTTTGATAGCACCCGTCACTTGTTCACCAGGCACTTGCACTTCATCGCCTACTTTTAAACCAGTAATGGCGATAATGGCACTAGGGTCTAGGTATTGTGTACCACTTACTGAAATTCCGCCAATTTTGTACTTTTTTGGGTTTGAATAATTAATAATAGATTCGTCTACTTGTGCCATAGAGCGTAGGTAAAACGAAAATATGAATATGAAATAAAATGCTAAATTCCTCATTAGATACTTACTTGCTCGGGGAGTATTTGCTCGCTCGTTTTTCCAAATCTGCGTTCGCGCTGTTGATAATTAAAAATAGCTTCAAAAAAATGCTCCTTTCTGAAGTCGGGCCAAAGTGTGTCGGTGATGTAGAGTTCTGTGTATGCCAATTGCCAAATTAGAAAGTTACTTATTCTTAGTTCTCCGCTTGTTCTTATCATTAGTTCCGGATCGGGGATGGGGTACGAAGAAAGATATCTAGAAAAAAGCTTCTCATTTATCTCATCTATCATGATTTTTCCATCTTTTACATCTTTTGCTATTGATTTTACAGCATCTACTATTTCCCATCTGCCGCTATAGCTGAGTGCCAATGTCAAAATCAATCCTGTGTTATGAGCTGTTTTGCTCATGGCTTTTTCCAAAGAATCTACACAAGAACGAGGTAAATCTTTGATATTGCCCACCACATTTAGCCTAATATTGTTTTTCAACAAAGTAGGGGTCTCTCCGGCAATGGTGTTTACCAACAATTGCATGAGCCCGTTTACTTCGTCTTGTGGTCTTGACCAGTTTTCGGTAGAAAAAGCATAAAGTGTGAGAAATTTCACTCCCAACTCCGCAGCTGCTTCAGACGCATCTCTCACCGATTGTATGGCATTATTGTGTCCAAAAATGCGCATTGCTCCTTTTTTCTTGGCCCAACGTCCATTTCCGTCCATGATGATGGCCACATGTTCCGGCAATCGGCTGTTGTCTATTTTCTCTTTGAAACTCATCCCTTTATCTAAGCCACAGGCATCAAATATTTTCCTAAACTATATTCTCGCAAAGATGAGATTAAAAGCCTTATTTTCAAAATTTACCTGAAATGTCGTTGCCAATATTCAGGAGCGCTCTCTTCCTCCAAATGTTTTGGACAGCGCAAGCGATATAATGTGTATGAAATCGTAAATCCTGCAAAGTGAAACCAGTCGTTTGTGGCTTCATCTGTGGCTCTGATTCTTACAGACATTTCTCTTGGCTCTGATTGGCTTATCCCATCTATCTTATCGTTAAATGTTTTTGAAGCGGTGTAGATAAAGCCCAAATTCCAGTAATCGCTCAGTTTGAACTTCACTCCAAAGCCTATAGGAATTGAAAAGTTGAAAAAGTCAGCTTTGTCGTCATATGATGTGGCGAATAGCCCATAGTTTCCAAAGCCTGCCGTTAAAAATGGACACCAACGGTGCTCGTCTTTTAAATACCTGAAATTCAAAAAGTTATACTCCATGTTGGCTGAAACTTCAAGCATATTATTTTTGAAACTGTAATTTCGAGCATTAGATACGGCATAATCGTAATAAGAATCTGATGAAGCAGCATTTACATATTTGGCTTCGAGCCTCATCACCCAAATGTGGCTCAGATTCCATCTGTAAAATCCGTTCACGCCCCATCTGGTATTTGGGAGACTCACTAGTCCCAAATCGCTTCTTATGTTTGTAGCACCTACACCACCGCCAAATTCAGAAAATTGAGCAATTGTGGCAGTTGAAGCCATCAAACAATAAAATGTAGTGATGATAAAATACTTTGAAGTCAATTAAATGTAGATATTTGGGTGGTTTGTAATGTTTGTATTGTATATATTAATAGTGTACTGCCACTGTATAATTAATTACAATACTGGACAGAAAAATTAAACGCATGCAATTGTATTGAAATTGTGTGAGAATGCTGCAAGTTTGTCAAAAATATTTTTTTAAGACCAATTACAATCGATTTACATCTCCTACTTTCTCTATTGTATATCGGCTTTGTATGTTGATTTTGATCCTTTAAAGGGTTGGAGTTTCAAAGCCTATTCTTACAACATATCCCTGCATGCGGGTATTCGCATACTTAAAAAAATACCTTTGTTGTGGGATTTTTCAGGCTTTAGCTGCTGACTACCTTTGTATTGTTCAATTAACCCATAATCAATTTCAAACCCCATGATTGCAGCTATATCAAACACGTCAGTTTACAGTTCAATTTCTAACAGAACCATCGTCCCTGTTTCAAGAACTCGTAACAAGCCCTCCCGAATGAAATATTTTAACAATTTGGAAGCAAAGCTTTCGTCCAAAAACTCAATGTCTGTGAAGAACTCTTTTGAGTTTTCTTTTGATGACATGTTTTAAGCACTCGAATTTGCAAGCAGTGATACTAAAGTCTGATTACGGTCAGACTTTTTTTATTGTTTCAGGGCGAAAATTACTATTTTTAAGTTGTATTATTAGTAATAATTTTTGTTTTATAGGTTTGTTGTAAATTAAATTGTACTTTTCTTATCTACATCTTTGAAAAGCCTTAAATATTTGATTTTATTTGTATTACCATAGTTTTTTGGAAATAACCAATTGACCCATAGATGAAAAAAATATTACTTATTTTGATTTTACTTCTTGATTTGGCATTTTCAATAAATGCTCAAAATAATTCGCTTGATTTTGATGGAAGTAACGATTATGTATCTATACCCAGCCTTAATGCTACCAATAGCTACACTGTAGAAGCTTGGGTTTTTATACCAACCACACTCACAAGTTGGCGCACCATAATAGAGTTTGGTAATGATGCTCCGTATCTTGGGCTTTTAAATGGAAAGCTCGGAAACTCGGCAGGAAGTGCCGATCCCAATTTTATTCCCACCAATGTTTGGACACACATCGCTTGTTCTTATGATGAAGGCTCAAATACTCAAAGGTTATATGTAGATGGCGTACAAGTAGCTACTGCCACAGCAGCCCCTTCACGAACAGGCTCTGGAATGGGTATCGGTTTTAATAGCGGTGACAATTATTTTTTAGGAAAAATAGATGAAGTTCGTATTTGGAACATAGCTCGCACTCCCTCGCAAATACAAAACACAAGATTTACGATGCTTGCAGGTAATGAAAGCGGGCTTGTGGGTTATTACAATTTCAATCAAACCTCCGGCACCACCTTGCCCGACTTAGCTACGGGAGATGGCGCGCAAAACGGTACACTATTAAACTTCGGTGCTTCTCCTTGGGTAGCCGGGAATCCTAATTTAAACAACAATGCATTGCAGTTTAATGGCAATGCTTCATCCGGTTTTACAGACAATTCTGTTTCTGTATCAAACAACTCTGCCGATTTTAATCTTCCAAATTTCACCTTCGAAGCTTGGGTTAATTACACAGGGAACAATACGTTAAATACTATTTTTTCTAAGGGAAACGGAAATGGAGCAAATAACGAGTACATTTTTCAAATAGATGGAGGTGTTTTAAAACTTTACAATGGACACCCCACTCTCTTTACTATGTATAGTTCAGGGTTTACTTTCCCCTCAAATACATGGACTCATGTGGCTGCTACCTACAATAGTGCTACCAGTATACTAGGGTTTTATGTTAATGGTAGTTTGGTCAATTCACAAATCGCATTAAATTTTGCAACGCCAACCGGAGCGTCAAGCAACGATTTTTTTATTGGTATTCAAGGCTCAGATTGCAGATGCAATCGCTTTAATGGTCAAATAGACGAGGCACGCATTTGGAATATACCACTGAGTGCTGCAGATATACAGGCCAATCGATTCAATTCGATTAATTCTACTTTACCGGGTTTAGTGGCAGCATATAGCTTTAACCACGGAGAAGGAGGAGGCACCAATACAGGTATCAATACGTTGATAGACCAAGCAGGTGGCAATCACAATGGGTCTCTTAATGGTTTTACTCTTTCAGGGAGCGTTTCAAACTGGATAGGCTCTACTGCTACCATCACCGGGTTCTATGCCCCAGTAGTTAATAGCATTGTGTCTATTTCACCCAACCAAACCGTGTGTAGTGGAGTAAATGTGCCTCTTTTTGTTTCTGTTTCGGGTACCGTATTGTCATATCAGTGGCGACTTAATGGAAATAACATTGCAGGAGCTACTGCTTCTACCTACACCATTGCAGGTGTAAATGCCACAAGTGCAGGTATTTATTCAGTGGCTATTAATGGCTTAAGTGGGAACGTTACTACTTCAGGAATAAATATTTCTTTGGGTTGTAACAACGCATTGAGTTTTGATGGTACAGACGATTTTGTCTCAATCAGTCGCCCTGTACAGGATGATTTTACCATTGAGTTTTGGATGAATACGACCCAAACGGCATCATCGGGTGCTGATTGGTTTAGTGGTGTTGGGTTAATAGATTCTGATGTAGGGGGTATAAATAATGATTTTGGTATATCTCTTGTTGGTAGTAGAGTGGCCTTTGGTATGGTAAACTTTAACAATACCATATTTTCTACCAGCAATGTAAACACCGGGAATTGGGTGCATGTGGCTGCTACCCGTAACAAAACGTCTTCGGAGATGCAGATTTATATCAATGGAGTATTGGAAGCAAGCGCAAGCTATGGATATACACAGTCCCTGAATGCATCTTCATTAGTATACTTAGGGAAAATAATACCTGACCCCAGCTATTATAATGGCCGATTGGATGAGGTGAGATTTTGGAACAGAGTACTAAGTGCATCGGAAATTCAGGCTAACATTTACAGAACCATTAATTCCACTCTATCAGGATTGGTTGCAGCATACAATTTTAATCATGGAATTGCAGAAGGAAATAATGCAGGCATTACTACATTGATAGATCAAGCAGGGAGTGGCTATAATGGTGTGTTAAATAACTTTGCCCTCACAGGAACAGGTTCGAATTGGATAGGCTCTACTACCACAATTGTTGGGACTTATATATCTTCAAATACATCTATTACTGGCATCACTGCTTCTCAAACCGTATGTTCTGGCGTGACAGTCCCGCTTTCAGTTACGGCCACAGGCATAGGGTTAAGTTATCAATGGAAATTGAATGGAAATGATATCGTAGGGGCTACGACTTCAGGCTACACCATTGCAGGTGTAAATGCCACAAGTGCAGGTATTTATTCTGTGGCTATTAATGGCTTAAGTGGAAATGTAACATCAAGTGGAATAAATATTTCTCTTGGTTGCAACAATGCCTTTGAGTTCAGCGGAAGTTCAGGCTCTATGGTACTAGCCGATAACAATGCTTTTGATTTTTCTGATAAATACACAGTAGAATTTTGGTTTTACCGCACGGTAAATCAATATGGAACTGTCATATCAAAATTTGAAGACGATGGCAACAACCGTGGTTGGATGATAAACTTCGGTGAATCAGGCGGAACGGATAAATTATGCGTTATTCATGACAACACGGGTTCGTGGACAAACCCTATTCAGTGGAATACCGGTTTTTCTCCTAATCTAAACCAGTGGTATCATGCAGCAGTGGTTTTTGATGCATCGTTGCCTAGTAACCAATTGAAATTGTATGTTAACGGTGTTTTCAATGCCCAAACTTCTTGGAATTATAATGTGGCAACCAATGCAGCTAACATATATATTGGAGGATACGATTCGCCTGGGAATGGTATAAACGGTGGCGCAAATAGTCGTTTTTTTGCAGGCAGACTGGACGAGATGCGAATTTGGAATATCGCTTTGTCAGCTGCGGATGTGGCCAACAATTGGAACAAAACTACCAATTCTACTCTTTCGGGTCTAGTAGCTTCTTTTGATTTTAATCAAGGAATACCTACGGGAAACAATACAACAATCGTGTCTTTAACTGATAAGTCAGGAAATAATTTCAATGCCGGTTTTTCGGGATTGGCACGAACGGGCACTACAAACAACTTTGTTAGTTCAACTTCTACTATTTTGGGTATATACAATTTTAGTGCACCTACTATTACAAATATAACACCTTCACAAATCGTTTGTTCAGGAGTGACTTTGCCCATTTCTGTTACTGCTACAGGTTCGGGGCTTGGCTACCAATGGCGTAAAGATGGCGTAAATATTGTGGGTGCTACAGCATCTACCCTAACTCTAACAGGCGTAAGTTCAACTACCGTTGGAGTTTATTCCGTTGTTATTACCTCTTTGGGTGGAAATTTAACTTCAAGTGGCATCAGTCTAAATATAGGATGCAATAATGCTATGGACTTTGATGGTGGAAATGATGAGATTATAATTGGAAATATTTCTCAGTTGAACCTAAGCTCTAACTTCACTGCGGAAGCATGGGTATATAATAGATTGAATGTTTCTGGTACCGATTTTATAAATACAATTTTCAGTAAAAAAATAGGCGGAAGTTCTCCGGGGTGGTCACTTTTTATAAACGAGTTTGGTACAACAAACGGAAAACTAATTTTTGAAGCTTCTAATGGCAACAATTTAATATCTAATAACTCTAATGTTGTTCCTTTAAATCAATGGTCACATGTGGCAGTATCTATCAATCAAGGTGTGGCAAGTCTTTTTGTAAATGGACAGTTAATTCCAGCTACATGGACAGGTTCTTTCCAAGCAGTTAACTCTAGTACTACATTTAGAATTGGAAATTTTGAAGGAGCCTCATTCTTTAACAACGGTATTATAGACGAAGCTCGTATTTGGAATATTGGTCTTTCTCAACAAGATATTGAAAATAATAGGTTCAAAAATATTTCCAGTACCACAACAGGTTTAATAGGCTATTGGGATTTTAATCAAGGAGTTGATGCCGGAGCTAACACGGGAATTACCACATTGGTAGATAGATCAGGAAATGGGTATGGTGGTGTAATTACTAATATTAATCTTTCAGGTACTACTTCAAATTTTGTTTCTTCTACAGGAAGTACCACTACCACTGGCGTTTATTCGTTTGCTGCCCCTACACAAGTGGCGATTTCCCCCAATCAAAACGTTTGCTCAGGAGTGACTTTGCCCATTTCTGTTACAGCAACGGGTTCGGGACTTGGTTACCAATGGCGTAAAGATGGCGTAAATATCGTGGGGGCTACGGCTTCTAGCCTTACACTTACAGGTTTTTCATCTACCGCATCGGGAATTTACTCTGTTGTAATCACCAGTTTAGGTGGAAATCTCACTTCAAGTGGAATTAGTTTGACTTTAGGATGCAACAATGCTTTAGATTTTGATGGGGTAAATGATGCTATTTCGGTCGGAGCTAATACAGTATTGAATAATTTGGCAACAAACCAATTTACTTTTGAAGCTTGGATAAATATCCCCAACTCTGCTTCGGCACAATCTATTTTCAGAAAAACAGGTGATTATAATTTTTTTATACTTAATCAAAAATTATATATTGAAATATGGCCAAATGGTATAGGTAACTCGACTTGGCGGCAATACTCAGGCACCCAGAATATCACACATAATACATGGGTACATGTGGCAGTTTCATATAGCGACAACATAGCAGAGTTTTATATAAACGGCACTAAGGAGACTATTAGTTCGTTTTCGACCGGGAGCATTGTAAACTCCGAAAATCTAGGTGTTGGTCACAGTAGCATTTACTTAAATTATCTTCAGGGCAAATTAGATGAAGCAAGAATTTGGAACAGAGCATTGTCACAAGAAGAAATTCAGCTTAATCGCTTTAGAAATCTAACCAATACAGTATCGGGTTTGGTGTTGTATTATGATTTTAATCAAGGATTAATAGGACAAAATAACTCCGGTTTTAACACTATTGCGGATAAAAGTGGGAATGGAAATACAGGCACTCTTTCAAATTTCAGCCTCGATGGATCAAGTTCAAATTATGTAAACGTATCTTCTACAACTATTTCAGGTGCTTATCAATTTGCAGTTGTCACTATCCTTGGCATTTCTGCTTCCCAAACCGTTTGCTCAGGTATCACCCTGCCACTTTCGGTAACAGCTACAGGCTCGGGACTTACTTACCAGTGGTTTAAAGATGGAAATTTGCTGCTCGGTCAAACTTCAAATTCATTTAATATTTCATCTTCTGTTTCTACTGCTTCCGGGGTGTATCAGGTGGTTATTAATGGTTTGGGAGGCAATGTCACTTCATCAGGTATAAATATTTCTGTGGTAGACAATTGCAATTCAGTACTCGATTTTGCCGACAGCGATGATAGGGTCTTTATCACCAAGCAACCTGCATTGGATTTTGAACGCAACAATGCTTTTTCTTTCCAATATTGGTTTAAAACGGGTAATACTTCAGCTTACACAAGTGTTTTTTCCACATTTAGTACAATCGCTACCCGTGGGTATGAGAGTTTTATGCAATTCGGCAGACTAGGATTGGCACTTATAGCCAATAGTGGTTCAAATATACATTTGTATGTTTCTACACAAAGGGCTTTTGCCGACAACCAATGGCACAATGCAGCCATTGTATACGATGGGAGTTCAAATCCATCAAATGTGAAATTTTTTATAGATGGAGTAGAAGAACCCATTACCATAGTAGGCAATGCTCTTTCAAGTGGTTCGATAAAAAATACAAATCCATTGGTTTTAGGAAAAAGACTCGACAACAGTGCTGTACAATTTGTAGGTCAAATGGATAATCTTAGTATTTGGAATACCACGCTTTCATCTGCTCAAATTATCAATAACATCAATACAAACCCCACAAGCAACACTCAAAATCTGGTTGCATTTTACAATTTCAATCAAGGGCCAAATCCGGGTAGTACTAACCTGGGGAACACCACTTTGTTAAACATTTCTACAGTATCGGGACTAAACGGTACTTTGTCAGGATTTGGGCTGGTTTCAACATTTTCAAACTGGGTAAGTCCTGTCAACCAAACACTGCCTGCTCCTGTCGTCACAGAATTAACTTCAGGCGTGAGTGTTTGTACGGGTAACTATAATTCATTTTATCTGACAGCTACTGCTACTGGCGCACAACTGAATTACCAATGGTATAAAGATGGTACAGCCATAGCAGGAGCTAATCAAAACACATTGACCTTTTCGGGAATAATTTCAGCTACTACTGTGGGCATTTACCAAATATCCGCTACAAATCTTTCAGGGTTATCGGCCACTTCTACCGGAATTTTTGTAGCTGTAGATTGCAACCAAGCTATTGATTTAGGCGGGGCATCTGATTTTGTTCAAATAAACCCCTCTTCACAATACGAATACAGCAACGGTACGGTGTCTCTTTGGGTTAAGCCGGAATATAATACACTTGGCTATAATCCTGCTTTGCTTGCAAATAGAAGCAGCGATGGAGTCACTACAAGGTACTCTTTTCACATGGCTACAGACAGAAATAGCATAATGATGTGGAACAATAGCGTACTTACCACATGGAATTATCCTTTCAATCAAAACCAATGGTATCATATAGATTTTGTACAAGAAGGTGCTAATGTTTCAGCTTATGTAGATGGCGTTTCGCTAGGGACATTTGCAGCATCACAGGGTGTGGCTACAGGATTGCCTTTGTTTATCGGGGCCAGTACTACATTTGGTGGAGAGAATTTTATTGGAGAATTAGACGATGTGCGTGTTTGGAATAGAGCTTTGAGTGCTTCTGAACTGCAATCCCAATCAAATTGCGAGCTCGTAGGCAACGAGCCCGGATTGGTTTTATACCATAAGTTCAATAATGGTGTAGTAGGTGTTCCCAATAATGAAAATATTGCTAAAGATGCCTCTGTTTCGCAGCTCAATGGTACTTTGGTGGGCTTCTCCCTTAGTGGGACTAGCTCAAACTGGGTGAGTGGTATTGTTTCGGGCACTTGTCAACCCTTGTCGTATAGTACTTTTACCGTTTCAGGCAACGGAAATACGATACCAAACGGTTCAACAACTATATCTACATCGTTGGGCACGGCTTTTGGCACGATAGCTATGGATGATGCAGCGAATAGAATATTTACTGTTTCTGTAAGTGGTACAGATATTACAAGTTTTTCTATCACAGGTTCAGGGAGTTTTAAAACCAATCCTCCCTTTGTAGATAATTCTGCTTATATCATTACTGCCTTGGGCGGAACTATGTTTACTTTTACGGCTCAGTTCAATCCTACCCAAGAGGTTTGCAATCTCAATAAAACGATTAAAATTAATTCCAGCTCTGCCTTATTAAGCTTGTATGAATTTGCCGTAAATGGTTTTGCTGAATTTAAAACTTATCCTATTTCAGTCACAAACAATACGCATTGTGGCAGCGGTATGGCTACTGTTTCACTTTCAGGAACTCAATTTGTAGATGGAACTGGCATAGAATATTATGTAGTTAATCAAAATAATACTCAAATAAGTGGCCCTTTTACAGGAACAGGAGCTGGGATTTTGGTGTCTACCCCATTGGCTACAACCACCTCAATATTTAATATAGTGGCTACTTACCCAGGCACATGTGCTAAAATATTCCCCCAAAGCGTTACCGTCACCATTTATCAAATTCCTACAGTGAGCGGTACGGTAAACCCCGGTGCAGTGTGTGTGGGCAATTCAATTACATTCTCAGGATTGGGAGCGCAAAGCTATGCTTGGAGCAATGGCGTAGTTAATAACCAATCTTTTATGCCTCTCTCTTCGGGTATATTTACCGTAACAGGTACATCGGCTGAAGGTTGTTCAGCTTCTGCCACCGTAAATGTCACAGTTAATTCATTGCCTAATGTCTCCGTGAAAGCTTCGAGTACTTCTTCTGTTTGCCTAGGTGGTACAGCCCGCTTGGAAGCTGAGAATGCACAATCTTATCTGTGGAGTGGGGGAGTGATTAATGCTGTCAATTTCACTCCTACAGTAGTTGGCACATTCATTTACACGGTGACAGGTACTTCTTCTTTTGGCTGCCAAAATACGACAACCACCACTCTCACTGTTTTGTCATTGCCTACTTTGAATTCCAGTGTTCCCAATGGAATGTATGGCTACACTTACCAATCGGCTTTGAGTACCGCTGTCGGTTTGACATACACTTTAACAGGAACTTTGCCCCTTGGCTTGTCGCTTAATAGCGGTTCTATCACGGGCATACCTACCAAAGTGGTTGGCAGTGCCGAAATTTTTAGCATTACAGGCAGCAATGGTTCATGCCAAACTACCCGAGAATATAGTATTAACATCCAGAAAGCTCCGCTTACTGTGGGAGTGATAGATACAGCTATATATGTTTTTCAAAATGTACCTTCACAATTGCGCACTACCGCTACGGGTTATGTATTTTCTGATAGAAATGCGGTTGCACAATTTGGTGTCACTGCGGCCAATGCCAACGTTGTGGGTGTTTACCCGAGTACTGTTTCTTTATCGGGTGCTGTGTTGGACAATTATGACATTACCACCGTGGGAGGTACTGTAAATATTTTGGCAAAAATTCCTCTTACTTTTTCAGGAATTAATGGTACAAAAATTTATGGAGACCCTGTTCCCGCTTCTATCACTGGAACGGTGTTTTTAGTGGCGGGAAATACATTGGCGGGGTCTACTTTCATGTTTTCGGTAGATGTGATAGGTGTCACGGCCACTTCTACATCAGGTGTGTATTCAGAAGCAATAAAACCAAATATATCAGGTAATGAGATGTATAAATACGATGTAACGCTTTTGAGAACAAACCTTGATGTCCGCCTCAGGCGCTTGACCATTACTGCTCTTGATTATGTGCAAATAGCTGGTCAGCCCGCTC
>ERZ1066134.246-NODE-246-length-40555-cov-10.635901_pt1 | contig 40555 bp, 38 predicted proteins | sample MGYA00382781_ERZ1066134 | MGnify/ENA primary metagenome ERZ1066134 (study PRJEB33369, sample SAMEA5778364) | biofilm metagenome | biome: Industrial cooling water; feature: Water cooling tower basin; material: Biofilm | place: United Arab Emirates | collected... | reverse complement strand
GAACAAACAGAGCCTAGGCGTTTTGATTTGATGCATGATATTAATGTGCGGGGTACCTTTTTTATGACACGTGCCTGTATTCCTCATTTACGCAAGGGTAACAATCCGCATATACTCACATTATCACCTCCCGTTAATTTAAAACCGAAATGGCTTGCCGGACATATTGCTTACACGCTCACCAAATACAATATGAGCATGATGACGCTTGGCTGGAGTGAAGAGTTGAAGAAAGATGGTATTGCTGCGAATGCGTTATGGCCACGTACTACCATTGATACTGCTGCGGTAAGAAATTTATTGGGCGGTGAAGCACTGGCGAATATGAGCCGCACTGTTGATGTATTGGCTGATGCAGCTCATTTTATTTTAAGTAAACCATCTAATGAATGCACCGGTAATTTGTTTATTGATGAAGATGTGTTTGCGGCTGAAGGAATTACTGATTTGAGTAACTATTCAGTAGTGCCGGGAGGAAAGCTGTTTAGAGATTTGTTTGTGGATTAGTTGCACGCAAAGACGCAAAGGCGCTAAGTATTGTTATGCATTTTATGTTGAGGTACATTATACTATTCTTTTTAATTGCAGCCTGCAAAACAAAAACATCTATGCAGAATGATGAAGTAAAAATTCATGCGTTTCGTTTAAAGCCCGGGCAGGATTTAAAGAAAGAAATGGAAGCCTATGTGCAGCAACATCATATTGAAGCCGGCTGGGTGATGACCTGCGTAGGCAGCGTTACTCAATACCATCTTCGCTTTGCCAACCAACCACAGGGAACAAAAGGGAATGGCCATTTTGAGATAGTGAGCTTAACAGGAACGGTAAGCATTCATGGAAATCACTTGCACATGAGTGTGAGCGACAGCACCGGCCGCACCATTGGCGGACATTTGCTTGATAGTAACTTCATTTATACCACTGCAGAAATTGTAATTGGCGAAGGAAAGCAGTTGGTCTTTACGAGAGAAAAAGATGGAACGACGGAGTGGGAGGAGCTGCAGATTAAAAAAAATAAGTAACTATACTCTACCAATATGTACATAAAGCTATAGTTTAAATACATCTAATTTAATGCGAAACTAATGAGCTATAAGTTTGAAAAAAACCCTCCATTACCAATTGATAGCGAAAGCTATCGACAAAAAGTAATGCGTGATTTTCAACGCATCTTAAAAGAAAACGGCGATAATGAAAAAATATTTCAAGATTTTTTTGAGCAAAACCCAAGCTTAGTCCCTGGTTCAAAAAGTGAATTTGAAATGTATGGCTCAGGTCACGGACCTCTTTTTAGTTCATTAATTACTCAACCTAAAATAGAAGGTCTAAAGGAAAGAATTCCTGATTTTTTATGGCTTTCCTACGATAGTGTATGTTTTTGTCCAGTATTCATAGAAATTGAAGCGCCAAATAAAAAATACTTTAATCAAGATGGAAGTTTCACAAGCGATTTTAATAAAGCAAGAGAACAACTAATTGAGTGGAAAACAATTTTAGGGAAGCCACTGAATATCGAAAAATTTAAATCTGACTTTAATATACCCCGTGAAGAGTCTGAATTATATTTCGATCCTTACTTTGTTTTAATATATGGAAGAAGAGAAGAATTTGAAAATAACAGATGGAAAAGGGACAAGCGATCTCAGATAATGGGTGATAATCGACTTATATTAATGAGCTACGATCGCATTGAGCCAAAATATCTTAATAAAAATTACCTCTGTTGTGAAGTAAAAAGTGGAGATTATTATGCAAAATATTTAACCCCAACATTTAAAGTTGGCCCATATTCCTATGATCTTTTGAAAATAAACAATATTGAAAACGCCATTAAAAATATGGTTTATACATCTGAGGAAAGAAAAAGATTTTTATTGGAACGAATTCCATATTGGATAAATTATATAAAGAACGAAGGTGATAATGATGATGGTACTGATGATGATTTAATTTCCTTTGATAACAGTAAATTAGATGAACTTATGAAAACTGAGGAATAAAAAAGTGCATAAGGTTTAGGAGCCTTATGCACTAAAATAATTACGACGAACTAATATATTAATTATTAAAAAATATAACATGGAGCTATTCGGAAAAAACAATCATTGAATCATCAACTGATAAAAAAGCTTTAACAAATTTAATATCCCATGATATAACTAAATACCATGTATATTTATTTTTTGCAGGATCTCCAATCCTAAATGAATATTGCTTATTGCTCGTCGAAGGAACATCAGAGCAATTCCATTCACGAATATATTCAACGGAAGTATTTCCAGATAGCCAGACACCACTTAGTACAAAATAATCACCTTGTTCGCCTCTCGAATTTTTTGAGATTTCAAGTGTCAAACTTGTATTACTGCTTCTCTCAAGTTTTTTATCAAGTTTTCCAGTCTTTTCATTTTTAACAAGAGTAAAATACTCGACTTTAGTAAATGTTTTTTTTCCGTAAGGAATTGGACATTGTGAATTAGCGCCTATAGCGGCTATCCAAAAGAATGAAATCAGATATATCGACTTCATAAATTATTTTTTTTTCGAAAGATATTTTTTATTTCACTTAAAAATTATCTCAACACCTCCTTCGGCACTTCTCTCTCCAGCAAATTTTTATAAATAAACATCGCAATTTCATTAGCGCTATGTGCATCCTGTTCTCTCAGGTTGCGCCATCCATGACGACCGCCGGGATACACCATAAACTCAAAATGCTTTTTCTTTTCCTGCAGCTTCTTTACCAATTGCAGACTATTTTGCAGGTGCACATTATCATCCATGGTGCCATGATAAATACGGAGCAGACCCTTGTACTTGTCTAAATACGTATAAACAGAAGATGATTTATAACCTTCGGGATTTTCTTCAGGTGTATCCATAAACCGCTCTGTGTAATGCGTATCATACAAACTCCAGTCGGTAACACTGCCGCCCGCCAAACCATGAGTGAAATAATCAGCACCATAGGTTAATGCATAAGCACTCATATAACCACCATAGCTGAAACCGCTGATGCACACTTTGTTTTTATCAACGCCTGCATTTTCAATCAACCATTTCACAATCGTAATCCAGTCTTTCATTTCCCAATAGCCGAGGTTGCGGTGCATATAGTTCACGCCCTCTTTACCAAAGTGGCCACTGGCACGGTGGTCCATCGCCACTTGAATCAATCCTTCTTTGGCCCACCATTGTTGCTGCATGTTGAGCTGCCATCCGTCATATACAGTACCGGCATCAGGTCCGCCGTAAATGTTAATCATCAACGGGTGTTTTTTATTCTTATCATAATTCAACGGCCAAACAATCCGCAAAGGCAATTCATATTTTCCATCTTCACTCGTAACACGAAGCAATTGTGTTTTGGCAAGGGTAGTCGTTTCAAATGCTTCACCCACTGCATTGCCCAATTCTTTAATCACTTTTCCTTTATTGTTCACCAATGCCACAGCATCAGGAGAGCCTGTATTGGAGTATGTTGTAATAAAATACAAACCATTGGGTGAAAGCTGAATGTTGCGGTGTGTGTATTCACCAAAAGTGAGGCGCTGCAAACCGCCGCCATCAAACTTTACTTTGTACAAATCATAACGGGCGCTGTTATCTTTCCTGCAGGTGAAATAAATAAGTTGATTTTTTTCATCTACATGGTTGATAGCGGTTACACGATAGTTGCCGCTGGTAATGGTGCTGATGCGTTTGCCGCTCATGTCATGCAGGTACAAATGATTCCAGCCTGTTACATCACTTTGCAGAATGAATTGTTTACCGTTATTTAAAAAAGTAAAACGGTCATCACCTTCCAGCGTTACCCATGTTTTTTGCTTTTCATCATAGATTTCTTTCTTGCTGCCATCAGCAATATTCATTTCATATACTTTCAGATTGTCCTGTGAACGTGGCATCCATTGAATCCACAAGGCGGTGCCATCTGCTTTCCAGTAAGGCATGCCAAAATACTGGTCGTCTTTTGTATTAAAGTCGGCCCAAACAGTGTTACCACCATCGGCATTCACCACGCCCACTTTTACTTCCGGATTTTTATCACCTGCTTTGGGGTAACGTGTCTGTTCAATAAAGCCATGCTGACCTTCTTCACTGTAAATGGGAAACATCGGCACCATACTTTCATCCATACGCATGTACGCTATCTTCTTACTATCGGGGCTCCACCAGAACGATTTGTAGCGTGTGGCTCTTCCCAATATTTCTTCATAGTACACCCAGCTGGCAAAACCGTTAAGGATAACATCCGTACCATCAAAGGTTAACTGTGTTTCTTTTTTGGTGCTGAGGTTGATGGTGAAGAGATTATTGTTGCGGGTGAAAGCAACATATTGTCCATCGGGCGACAGTGTTGGATTTTTTTCAATGTCTTTGTTATTGGTGAGTTGTGTTTCGCCGGCTGCTATTTTGAGATATAGATCATTTCCTTTTTGTATTATTTCAGGTACTGAAGGTTTGATTTTAGGCGGCAAATGTTGAATATCAGCTTCTGTTATCTTTCCCGATTTACAATCGATCATAGAGTTTTTACCGTCAATTTCCATGATCAGCCCATTGTCACCTACCCATGTAATAAACTTAGGCAGCGGCTTGGTTACTTTATGCGGCGCACCTTTGAGCATTTGCTCAGTGGTGAGGTAGGTGGTTTGGGCAAAAATGGAAGTCGACAAAAGAAGAAACGCAATCGTGATTCTTAAAGACATATAATACTATTTTAAGTGCCGAAGTTATTTATTTTGAACAAACAGATTTTATATTTGTTTTGCTAAAAAAAAGACAAATGAAATTCACATTTCTTCTTATCATTCTCCTTTGCCCGTTCGTATTACTTTGCCAAAAAAAGTTCAGTTTAGAAGCTAACTATGGATTAAATGGAAATTTCTTTGTACGTAGTTATGATCAGGAAAGCAGAAACGTTCCGGGGTTGGCAGAATTCTTTTACAAAAAAAGCTTTATTGGAACTATTGGAGGCATCGAGTTAAAATACAAAACAGGTAAAAATTCAAATATTGGTATTGGATATGCAAGATCTGTAAATAGCAGGGCTATAGATTTTTCACCAACTCAAAACATACCTGTATTTGCTGATAATTTTACGATAAGGCATATCAATAATTTTTATCAACTTTTCTATGAGAAGAGGGTAAAAGTAAAAAGCGATGAATTAACTTTTGGTTTAGGAATTTTTTATTTGAGGCCGCTTCAACAAGAAGTTGATATTTCAATTTTTGGTGTGGGATTAGATGAACGAAGCTTTAAAAATTCAAGGCTTGAAGAGGGTGGTTTCTTTGCCGGCTTCCAATACTCAAAGCAAATTGATACCCGTTTTCGTTTAGGTATCAGAAGCCGTTTGTATTATACCGCTTCTACAAATGAATTTGAAGCCATTACTTTAACGCCAACGCTTAGCTATCAATTCTAATAAATAAACCGCAGCTTTTCAACTGCGGTTCTTTAATCATCTATATGAACTATGTTAACTTACTCCTCTGTCCGTTCCTGCCTCATCATTAGGAAAACTTCAGATGAACAGCCAGCTTACTTGGTTAAAATAGTTTCTACAAACTCTATGTTTTGAGGAAGGTGATTTTGAATTACATCCCAAACAATTTCATATTCAATTCCAAAGTAATCATGAATCAAAACATCCCTGAACTGCGCCATTCGTTTCCATTCAATTTCAGGGTGATTCATTTTTGTTTCTTCGGAAATCAGCTTTGCAGCTTCTCCAATCACTTCAAAATTCCGAATTACTGCATCAATTGTAATTGATGACAAAACAAATTCATCGTATTGAAAACCTTTTGTGTAGGTAAAAATTTTATTACCTGCTTCAGCAATGTCTTTCATCAGCAGTTGATCTTCACGCTTAGGCATAGATCAAATCGTGTTTGATAGCATCAAAATAATAAGGTTTGATGGCGTTTTTTGTAACAATTTGAACAGGAACGGAGCCAAAACATTCCTGCAATAAATCATAAGTTGAAAATAGTGAATCAGCAGAAGGTTTTTCAAAACTCACGAGTATATCAATATCACTTTGGTTTGTTGCTTCTCCACGGCTGTAAGACCCAAACAAAGCAATCTCCTTTAAACCGAAATGTTTGCTTAAAACCGGTTTAACAATCTTTAGTTGCTCTATGATTTGTTCCTTATTCACGATTTAAAATTACACTTTTCTTCCAACAAAAAAACCGCAGCCTTTCAGCTGCGGTTCCTGTACAATCTATATGAACTTTATCAACTTATTCCTCTGTCCGTTCCGGCTGCATCATCGGAAGCCTCACCCTCATTCCCTCTCCAAAGGAGAGGGAGGCCAAACAAACGAATTCTATTTTTCTTTTCACTGATTATTCATCAATTTTTTCAGGTCTCATCATCGGGAACAACAGCACATCCTGAATGCTCGGCTGGTTCGTCATCAACATACACAACCTGTCAATACCAATACCGATACCTGAAGTAGGCGGCATACCATATTCCAATGCACGGAGAAAATCATAATCAATAAACATCGCTTCATCATCACCACGTTCTTTCAGTTTCACCTGGTCTTCAAAACGATCACGTTGGTCCAGCGGGTCATTCAACTCACTGTACGCATTCGCCACTTCCTTACCATTAATCATCAGTTCAAAACGCTCTACCAGTCCGGGTTTACTGCGGTGCTTCTTGGTAAGCGGACTCATTTCCACCGGGTAATCAATGATGAATGTTGGCTGAATATATTTCGGCTCAGATGTAGCACCGAAAATTTCATCAATCAATTTGGCTTTACCCATGGTATTATCAACGCCAATCTTCAATTGCTTACAGGTTTCTCTCAGTTGTTCTTCATTCATCTCACTCACATCAATACCAGTATTTTCTTTTATGGCATCAAAGATGGAAATGCGTTTGAACGGTGTTTTAAAGCTGATGGTTTTATCACCTACAGGTACATCCGTTGTTCCATGTAAAGCAATGGCCACACGCTCCAACAGATTTTCTGTAACATTCATCATCCAGAAATAATCTTTATAGGCAGTGTACCATTCCAGAATCGTAAACTCAGGGTTATGTGTGCGGTCCATGCCTTCATTACGGAAGTTGCGGCTGAACTCATATACCCAATCAAAGCCGCCTACAATCAAACGTTTTAAATAGAGTTCATTGGCAATACGCATGTACATGGGTACATCCAATGCATTATGATGTGTAATAAACGGCCGGGCTGTTGCACCACCCGGGATAGTTTGCAATACTGGTGTGTCTACTTCCAACGCTCCGTGTTCATTCAAATATTCACGGATGGTGTTCACCATCAAGGTCCGTTTTACAAACGTATCTTTTACCTGCGGGTTAATGATGAGGTCTGCATAACGCTGACGGTATTTGAACTCCGGATCAGTTACCGCATCAAAAGTTTGCCCTTCTGCTTCTTTAACAACAGGAAGAGGTTTTAATGATTTCGTCAAAACAGTGAGTACTTTTACATGCAAACTGGTTTCACCTGTTTTGGTAACAAACACATAACCTTTCACACCAATGATATCACCGATATCTAATAATTTTTTAAACACCACATCGTACAACGTTTTGTCTTCACCGGGAGCTATGTCATCACGCTTTACATAAATCTGCAGGCGGCCATGACTGTCCTGCAACACAGCAAAACAAGCTTTGCCCATATCACGAATACTCATGATGCGGCCGGCAATACATACATCAGCATACTGCTCTTTGGTATGTTCATTAAAACCAGCTTTAATGGCAGTGGAGTAATGCGTTACAGGGTAGAGAGGTGCAGGATAAGCATCAATGCCAAGCTTGTTCAATTCAGCCAGTTTTTCCCTGCGTATTATTTCCTGTTCAGATAAATGTGTGCTCATATTCAATCTTCGCTTTAAAGGCTGCAAAGGTACGGGTGCAGCAGTTTTGAGCAAAGGCATAAATATTGGCATGGTTTTATGCAACTTTATCATCAATAAAACCGTTTAACATCAAAATCATTTAACCATGAAGCGTATTCTACTTCTTACCTGTATTGTTTTTTCTTTATCCTCCTGTGAAGTGATGAGTCAATTACCAAAACTGCCCGGTGGCAATGGCGTTACTGAGGCAGAAGCCGGACAGGGTATTAAAGAAGCTCTGGGCCAGGGTTTAACAAGAGCTGTTTCGTTTTTGAACAAGACCGATGGATTTTTTGGCAACCAATTTTACAAAATTCTCTTACCTCCCGAGGCACAGAAAGTAGAGAGCACGATGCGTCGTATTGGATTGGGCAAGCAGGTGGATCGTGCCATTTTGCAAATCAACCGTGGGGCTGAAGATGCAGTAGGTTTTGCTACTCCCATCTTTGTAAACGCCATTAAACAAATGACCATTGCTGATGCGATAGCCATCATCAGAGGCCCTAAAGATGGCGCTACTAATTATTTCAAACAAAAAACTACAGAAGCATTGGTGCAGGCATTTACACCTGTTGTAAAAACCAGTCTGGATAAAGTAGAAGCCACCAGGTATTATGATGATTTGGTAAACTCTTATAATAAATTTCCTACAACACGTAACAAGCTTAATCCTGACTTAACGAGTTATGTGGTGGGCAAAGCGGTGGATGCACTGTTTGATCAAATTGCAAAAGAAGAAATGGAGATTCGTGCCAATCCGGTAAAGCGTACTTCAGATCTTTTGAAAAAAGTTTTTGGTGCAGTTTGGAATTAATAGTTAGAAGACTAAAATAATTAAAAGATGATTGCGCTTGCAATCATCTTTTTTTATTTCTTCGCAACAGCTGCTGCATACGCTTGCGCCACTTTTGCTCCCAATTTTGCATTGTGTTTGATTAATGCAATATTTGCTGCAAGACTTTCACCCTTGGTATGCTCCGCTATGTATTGCAGTAAAAACGGAGTTACTTCTTTTCCTTTAATCTTTTTAGCAGCAGCAGCGTTGAGTGCTGTTTGTATATGCAATTCCATTTCAGCCGCAGGTACTTCATAAACTTTGGGTATGGGATTAGCAATCAGCACGGCACCATCAAGGCGCATCTCCCATTTGCTTTTCAGTAAAGAAGCAATGGCTGCTGCTGTATCTAAACGCAAAGGAGATTCATAACCGCTTTCGCTTGAATAAAAACTGGGAAATGCGTTTTGACCGAACGTAATAACAGGTATGCCTTTAGTTTCAAGATACTCGAGTGTTAAACCGATATCCAGTATGGACTTGACACCTGCTGAAATTACTGCAACAGAAGTATGTGCCATTTCTGTTAAATCAGCACTGATGTCCATACTTTTTTCAGCACCACGGTGCACACCGCCGATACCGCCGGTTACAAAAACTTTGATGCCGGCCATTGCTGCAATTCGCATTGTTGCAGCTACAGTAGTTGCACCCAATTTATTTTGTGTAAGTACGTATGGCATATCACGCAGACTCACTTTCCACACCTCGTTTGCTTTACCAAATGTTTCAATCTGATCCTGCGTTAAACCCACATAACATTGACCATTCATTATAGCAATCGTAGCAGGTACTGCACCATTACTTCTTACAGCTTCTTCCACTTCCAGTGCTGTTTGTACATTTTGCGGATAAGGCATGCCATGTGAAATGATGGTAGATTCCAAAGCTACCACCGCCTTCCCCTGCTGTAAAGCAAGTTGCACTTCCCGATGTATGTGTAAAAAAGAATTCATGAGTATACGTTCATTTATGCTGATGCATTTCATCCTTCAGGAAAATAATGCGGTACAAGACGCAGTAATTCCTGCTGATTTAAATGTGTGGCAATAGCTCCATTTACCTGTAAAATTTCAGCCGAAAGTGAATGGGCAATTTTTATAGATTCCAGATCATCCAATCCTAAATGCTTACCTAATAAAAAACCACTGAGCGATCCATCGCCTGCACCTGTACAGTCCACCACATCTACTAATGAAGCATGGAGCGATACCGTTTTTTCTTTACTCACAATACTGCTGCCATGAATACCATTGTGCAGCCAGATATGCTGTACGCCACGTTCCAGTAATTCATCTACCTGCTGCCTTGTATTTACGCTCTCATATTTACACATTACAGGAAGCTCATCTTCATTGGGTGTAACGAGGTATAAACCTTCCAGCTCAATATGTTTCAGTTTAGATGCAGGTGGTACACTTACCGGTTCAATGATAAATGGAATACCCGTTTCTTTACTGAATATGAGTAGCCATTCCATAGTTTCTACAGATACGTTTGCATCAGCCAATATGTACCCTGCTGTTTCCAGCAACGTCCGTTGCTGCTGGAGATGCGAAGGTGAAATTAATTGTATGGCTGCATTGGTTAGAAAAGCAGTATATAAACTGCCATCCCGGTCAATGATACCTGTGTATTTTCCACTGAGTCCTTCAATGGTAACTGAGCCATCTAATTGTACACCTGCCTGCGAGCATACCTGCCTGAGCCAGTTGCCATCACTGTCATTTCCAAAAACAGAAATTAATTGCACGGGCACACCCAGTAATGCCAGTTGATGGGCAATATTACGTGCCACACCTCCGGCTGTTTTAGTAACATGTGCGTCATTAGTAGTTGCATTAAGAATTGTTTCTGTAGCATGAAAGAGTTCATCTACCAGGGCAGCTCCTATGCAGATAATTGGTTTTTGCATGGGAGCAAATGTAAGTGCAATTGGTCTTTTGCTTTCAATTCATCTGACATAAAAAACACCCTGTCTTCATGCGACCGGTATGGGCGGATTATTGATTACAAATTTTATACCTTATATTTCCTGCATAAAGGCATGGGACTAATACTATATATTTTGTCCGGGTAACAATTTGTTGAAAGCATTCGCATTCACAAACAAGTTATCGGCATGCTTATGAGTGATACGGCGGCAGGTGAGTGAAAATTCTGTACCATTTGTGCTGAAGCTGCCCAGTGATTGATTTTGAAATTAGTTACTTCTTACACCCTTGTTTTAATCAACACATTTTGTTGGTGTTGATTATTTCTTTTTGCGGTTTCTATGCTTAAGCACAATTTACTGCGGATTAAATTAAATCAGCAGTATTTATGAAATACTGCAAAGCGGGTATCTGCAGAATTAATTTTGATTAACCGTGATTTCACTATTGACAAAGTGAAATTTTTTTTAGAGTTTCGATGTTGTGAGAACTTGTACTCAAGTCCATTTTCTATCAAAAAAGATAGTATAAGAAAGTATAAAAAAAGAATATACGGCACCGGATTTTAGCAAACTAACTAAAACAAACATGCAAAATATTTTCCTTTTACTTTTATCATTCTTCTTTTTAAATACCTGTTTTTCGCAAAATGCATTTTATGATGCAAAGAGAATTTATACGTGGTCGAAAAAAAGCAACAACGATTCCATTAAGCGTCTTGAGGTTCGGTTGATAGATACACTATTGAATAAGTATAAAATAGACGACTCCGTTTTAATCAAAAGCAGTGGAATAATATTGCAGATTAGTGATGATGTAAATTTTATCGGCATCTCTTCCCAAAGTGATTTGACAATCTTTAATAAAACTTTAGATTTTAAAGATTCATTAAAAGTTATTGAAACAGGAAGAACTGATAAAGAACGTAAAGCAGTAAGGGATTTATTTATTTTACAAAGAGAGCTGCATGCTACCAGTAAACTTTTAAAGCAAACGAAAGAGCATATAAAATCATTCCCGAAAGACACTTTAAACTGGGCACAAAAAACGTTTGCTGAAAAAAAGGGAATAATTAAAAAAATACTGGAGCAAATTGAAAATCTTAATTCACAAAATCCCAATGCACTCAGGGATACGGCTCTTAACCGTGATGTGCTTTTAAACAACGATTCCATTTGGTTTGACAGCTTGTTTGTCAATGATGTATTTTACGAAAAAGTATTCAGGTCCCTTAAGGAACACAGATTTGATTTTTCAAGTTTATTTGATGAAAAGAAAGACCAACTTCTGGAGTTATTTAAAGGTTTTACAAATACAGAAATACAAAAATCTATTGTAGGAACTGTATATAATAAACAGCAGGATGAAATATCCAAACAGGAAGAAGATTTTATCAAAACACAAATTGCTTATTCAACTCAGGAAAGCAAGTCAGGTGAAACAGAGGCTTATGTAACTTCTTCTATCTCTGATCAGAATTTTCCTTCTCAATCAGAAATCATTGATGCGCTTGCGATATATATAGCTAAAAGATTTAAGCAGGATCTTGCATTGACTTTTGTTGAAAATTTCACCAAGTATATGAAAGATAATTTGCTGGCAAGGGAAATGTTCCCTGCTACATTTCAGATGCTTTCAAACCTGGATCCGTATAGTATGCCTAAAATTGGAAGTGAATGGCGAAATTCCGTATCGAAAGATCTGATTGCAATACCCGAAAACCTGGTAAGAAGTTCCGTAGTTCAAAAATGGGTAAAAGACTCACAAACTGTTTATTATTTATCTGATGGGGTTGTTATAGGCAGATACATGGCAAAAAAATTCAGCTTTCCTGATATGGTTCGGTCACTGTATCTCCGCAACGGAATCAATTCAAATCAGGAATCAATAGCAGGCGATACATTACGGGCTCCCTACCTGCAAAAAGCGCTCCTGATAACTTATATTATTAATGAAGAACTTTATGATACATCTAAACAAAAATTCTGGATTACACCTGAGGAGTTTTATAAAATGAAACCCGGAGAGCTATTAATTTTTAAAGAACTTATTAGAAATAAATATGATGTTGATTTCAGGAAATTATTTGGAATGAATCCGCTGGCGCTTATAGATTCTGCCGGGTTTGTTCAATTCAGAAATAAATATACCGACCTTATTGCTTTATTTAAACAATTTGAAAACAGCCAGGTGGCTGCTTATTTGAGTAATAAACAGGATGGCAAATTAAAAGATGCATTTTGGGATTTTCAACGGCTGTTTCTTGATTTTTTATTAAAGGAAATAAAAGATAATGATGCCAAACAAAAAATCAAAACAGTTCAAAACCTCTTTTATGTATACGACTATGTATCCAATAAAAATTTTGGAGCTGCCATTAATACAGGGCTTGAAATACTTGATACACTCCTGCAGAAAAAAAGCCCCACAAATTATTTAAGAGCGTTTGTTCATGGAGATATTATATCAAAATTTGATGCCGAATCATTTAATTCTTCATCTGTTCACCTGAATGCTGAGTTTCAAAAAATGGAGACTCTTTCTAAAATGATTTATATCATTTCAAGGGAACAAAACACACACAATTTGAATTTATCAACTATCAAAACCAAATTCAAATCAAAATTTGACTTTGATCTTACAACCGTTTTTAATGAGGAACTTCTGGCAACCATTTGCAAGTCAGGATACCAGCCAAAAATCTTTGATAGTTTATTTAATGTTATAAAGCAGAATATCTCAAACCTACCTGATATTCCGCTTAAAGTGCAGCAAAGTTTAAAATATATGAAATTTCAAATACCCAATACTGGGAAAGATTTAAAAAGCTATTTTGAACTCATCGAAAATTTGCTTCTTCACAGAAGTCCGCAGTTGATTAGCGGGTTCAGGAAAATTACAGGGTTTGTTACGGATGCGGCGGCCGCTAAAAACAGCCAGGAACTTAGTAAGGTTCTGGAAGGATATGCACAACCACCTTTATCTTATAAGCTTACAAGGAAATCAATTTTTTCACTTGACTTAAACGGATATCTTGGTTTCCAGGGGGGTACTGAAATAAGAATCAGTGAAATACAATCCACAACTCAAAACTTAAATGATTGGGCATTCGTTACAGGATTTACTGTTCCTGTAGGAATCAGTTTAAGCTGGGGTGGCAAAAACCATAATACGAGTAAAATAAAAAATAAATTAGAAACTGGTGACAGAGATGAGCGATTATTTTTTATCAATAAACGAGGTAACAGCACATTTTTAAAAGGAACTTCGCATACCTTTTTTATATCGCTTATTGATATAGCCGGGCCAGTTGCTTTTAGATTGGGTAATGATTCTGCACAAGGCCTGCCGGAAAAAACCAAGTGGTCGCAAATATTAGCACCGGGGTTTCATTATGTATATGGTTTGAGAAACCTGCCTCTTTGTTTTACTGTTGGATTCCAAATCTCACCACAACTGCGGAGTTATTCCAAAATTGATGCAAAGCCGTTTACAACTGCAAGGTTTCAAATTGGTGCTACTTATGATTTACCACTTCTGAACTTTTACCGTCGTAAACCTTTTTAAAACGATAATAAATATTTCTCATGCCCATCACTTCTGCTCAAAAAAATAAAATTCTTCAAATCGTAAATGTATTTGAAACCGGAACCACCGTTGGTGATTATGCTGCTATTTCACTGTATAAAGACGGACCCAACGGTGCCGATGGTAAACCCATCCGGCAAATTACTTATGGCCGCAGTCAAACTACCGAGTTCGGAAATTTAAAAGCGTTGCTGCAGATGTATATCAATAACAATGGAGCTTATGCTGCAGCCATGAGCCCATATCTTTCAAAAATTGGCAAAAAACCAAGCCTTTGTACCAATCAGGAATTTCTGCAATTACTAAAAGATGCAGGACGCCATGATGTACAAATGCAGAAAACACAGGATTCATTTTTTGATCAGCTTTACTACCAACCGGCTTATAACTGGTTCAGCGGTATGAAGTTTACAACAGCTTTAAGTTTACTGGTTATTTATGACAGTTTTATTCATAGCGGCACAGTACCTTCCTGGCTCAGAGAACGCTTCCCTGAACCGGTACCTAAAAACGGAGGCAATGAACAAACATGGATTACGCAATATGTAAATGCAAGACATAAATGGCTGGCTAATCATCAACGTACCATTTTACGTGGTACTGTTTACCGTACACGTTGCTTTAAAAACTGCATTACCAGTAACAATTGGAATTTAGATAAACCTGTAAATGCAAATGGTGTAGTAATTGCCTAGATATAAATAATTATTTAAATTTTTGTAGTCAACAGGTTATTATAAATGAAGTGTGTGTATAATCACAGCATCTTCTTTTAAGTTTTGCGCATATTTCTTTCAATCCTTTACCTTTGCCCCTCTTTCGCAACGTCTCCCGCCCACGGCGGGATCTGAAGGCGTCCCGATAGCTATCGGGATTTAAAATTTTAAACAAATGAACAAAGGACCCGTTTCACAATTCATTCAACACCATTACCGTCATTTCAATGCTGCTGCTTTAATGGATGCGGCCAAAGGTTATGAAACACATTTGAACGAAGGTGGTAAAATGATGGTTACGCTGGCCGGTGCCATGAGCACTGCTGAACTTGGTATTTCACTGGCCGAAATGATTCGGCAGGACAAAGTACACATCATCAGTTGTACAGGGGCTAATCTGGAAGAAGATGTGATGAACCTGGTAGCACACAGTCATTACAAGCGTGTACCCAACTATCGTGACCTTACACCACAAGATGAATGGGATTTACTGGAAAATCATTACAACCGTGTAACTGATACCTGTATCCCTGAAGAAGAAGCGTTTCGCCGTTTGCAAAAACATTTGCACCGACAGTGGGTGGAAGCAGAAGCAAAAGGGGAACGATTTTTTCCGCATGAATTTTTATACAAAACAGTGTTGAGCGGCGATTTAAAACAGTATTATGAAATTGATCCCAAGGACAGCTGGATTGTAGCGGCAGCTGAAAAAAATATTCCCATCGTGTGTCCGGGTTGGGAAGACAGCACTACGGGAAATATTTTTGCCAGTTATGTTATTAAAGGTGAATTACAGGCAAGCACAGTAAAAAGTGGTATTGAATACATGGTGTGGCTTGCAGATTGGTACAGAAATAATTCAAGTGGCAAAGGAGTTGGTTTCTTCCAGATAGGCGGAGGTATTGCAGGTGACTTTCCTATTTGTGTGGTACCCATGATGTATCAGGATTTAGAGTGGCATGATGTGCCGTTCTGGAGTTATTTCTGCCAGATAAGTGATTCTACTACATCCTTTGGTTCATACAGTGGTGCAGTGCCCAATGAAAAAATTACATGGGGTAAATTGGATATCAATACACCTAAATTTATTGTAGAGAGTGATGCAACTATTGTAGCACCGTTGATGTTTGCATGGATATTAGGATGGTAAATAAATTAATGATTGATTAATTGAAAGGAGGTGATGCATTACTGCATCACCTTTTATTTTACATTTATAGAAATTAAAACAATGGACCATATTAACAACATTCCCGTTCAGGAAATACGCCCCGGCTTTTTTGGAAAATTGATTCATGGCGAAAAAGGAACGGTAAGCATTTGGGATATTAAGCAGGGCAGTGCTTTGCAAATGCATCAGCACGTGCATGAGCAAATCACCTATCTGCTTGAAGGTGAACTGCAAATGAATATTGGTGGAGAAGACTACTTGTTAACTGCGGGTTGCTATCATGTAATACCATCTAATGTACCGCACAATGCTTTTGCCGTTACTGATGTAAAAGTGATTGACTTCTTTAGTCCGGCAAGAGATGATTATCGTTTATAAAAAACAATTGAATTACGATGAAACACGCAACTTCTTTTGTAACAGCAACAATCCTCATGCTTTTGTTAGCAGCACCCGCTACGCTGCTTGCAGGCGATACGCTTACAATAACTGCTATACCACACCCGTTGCGTTGGGAAAATAAACCTGTCAGCTTTAGCATCATCAAAAATAAAGTAGTGATAAAAGCCGGTGCAAAAACAGATATGTTCAGAGACCCCAATGTAACGTACAATACAGATAATGCACCCAAGCTTGTGTTTAAAACATCAGAAGATTTTGTGTTGATATCACGTATTGAGCATGGTTTTAAAAGTAAATGGGACGGTGGCGCTTTTGTACTTAAGTATGACAGTCTTAACTGGGTAAAGTTTTGCTTTGAAAAAGATTATACCGGTGCACGCAGAGTTGTATCAGTTGTTACAAAAGATGTTTCAGATGATTGTAATTCTGTTACGATACCTTCCAACTTTGTGTGGTTTAAAATGGCCAAAGCCGGAAATGTAATTACACTCTACTACTCAATTGAAGGTTCTAAGTGGACGCTTGTAAGGCATTTCCAGTTTGAACCAAGGGAGGTAATGGTTGGTTTTCTTGCACAATCGCCTACCGGTTCAGCATGCGAAGTTTCTTTCTCATCAATCCAATATAAGCAGGTTACTATTAAAGATCCTTATAAAGGTGAGTAAGCTTAGAAATACATGTTAAATAAAAGTCATTTACCTGATAAAGATTAGGCAACACTGAATAACAGCATCTTATTTTTGCATCCATTATGAACTGGTTTCTGCAACTTCTTACTGAGCAAAGCATACCGCAAACAGTTATAATTTACGGTATTGTAATTGCAATTGGCATCTGGCTGGGTAAATTAAAAGTAGCAGGTATATCACTTGGCGTTACATGGATTTTATTTTTGGGTCTTATCATTTCTTATCTCGGCATCAATCTTAACCCGGAAACAATACACTTTCTTAAAGAGTTTGGACTTATCTTATTTGTTTATTCCATCGGACTGCAGGTGGGCCCCGGTTTTTTTTCATCCCTAAAAAAAAATGCAGCAGTTACAAATGGGCTTGCGGCCGGCGTAGTAGCGCTCGGAGTACTCATCACCATTTTGTTTTTTGTATTTACTTCTTCACCTATCACTTCTTTAACAGGTGTTATGAGCGGTGCGGTTACCAATACACCCGGATTGGGTGCTGCACAGGATGCTGCAAAAGATTTACAGATCAATAACGATGAATCCTCATTTATTGCACTGGCTTATGCTGTAGCATATCCGTTTGGTGTATTTGCAATTATTCTTTCATTATTAATACTCAGAAAAATATTTCGTGTAGACTTAGAAAAGGAGCGGGAGCTGCACAGGAAGTTAGATATTATAAAAAGCAATCGTCCTGTTTCAATTCACTTACTGGTGAGCAATCCGCAAATAGAAGGTAAGCCCTTACGTACCATTTTTGATTTACTCAAAGAACCTATTGTTGTATCACGCATACTGCAAAATGGAAAAGTAATTACACCTACACCACACACGATCATTCATAAAGATGATATTTTGCTTGTGGTTGCACATAAAGATCAACTGGAAGTATTGAAGATGATTATTGGTGAAGAGTCAGGCATTAACCTAAAAGAAGTACCGCAAAGTGAATTGATCTCACGCATCATTGTAGTAACTCAATCATCAGTAACACACAAACGGCTTGGCGATCTTGCTGCTTTTCACCAACATGATTTCACTTTAACACGTTTGAGCCGTGCCGGTGTGGAAATGGTGCCGCATGGTGATATTATTTTACAATTGGGCGATCATATAAAAGTGGTGGGTACAAAAGAAGGTGTAGAACAAATAGCGAAAGTAGTAGGTAATGAAATGAAGCGACTGGACGTACCTGATATTGCGCCCATATTTATTGGCATTGTATTGGGCGTATTACTGGGAAGTATTCCCTTCTTTGTATTTAATATGCCGGTGCCGGTAAAGATAGGCTTGGCAGGTGGTCCGTTGATCATTGCTTTGTTATTAAGCCGCTATGGAAACAAAATTTATTTGAATCAGTTTACAACTTACAGTGCTAATTTAATGTTGCGTGAGTTGGGCATAGCGTTGTTTCTGGCCAGCGTAGGTTTAGGCAGCGGTCATAACCTGCATCAGGCTTTTGAAGGAAGCAATGCATGGATGTGGATAGGTATGGGACTAACCATCACGTTTGTACCCTTGCTTACAATTGGCATGATTGCGCATTATGTTTTTCGTAAAACATATTTTGAAGTATGCGGTTTACTGGCCGGCGCCAGTACAGATCCTCCGGCATTGGCCTTTGCCAATCAAATGGCAAAAAACGAAGTGGCTAATGTTACGTATGCAACAGTTTATCCGCTTACAATGATTTTACGGATTATTGCGGCTCAGTTACTCATTTTGCTTTTTAGTTGATTTTAGAATATATTTGATTCTAACCAAAAATCAACTATTATGGATCAAAACAATGTACTAAATGAATTTAGTCAACCTTCCTATGACAATGCATCAATTGGCCAACGATTGGCAAACTACATTATTGATGCAATTGTGTTTTATTTTTTTATTTTCCTTTTCAGTATTATAGCCGGCGTTTCCCTGGCCGCTTCCGGAGCAGTTGATGAAATGTCAACTGAAGCAGAAGTACAAAGTGCAATGGGCGGAATCTTCCTCTTATACCTCGTTGTTTTTGCTGTTCTGTTTGCTTATTATACTTTACTGGAGGGCAGTAAAGGAAAAACAATCGGCAAGATGGTTACAAAAACAAGAGTGATTCGTGATGATGGCGAGCCAATGACTCATGGCAAAGCTTTTTTAAGAACTTTATGCAGATTGGTACCTTTTGAATTTATAAGTGTGTTTTTCGGTAACGGAACCATGTGGCATGATTCATGGACAGGAACCCGTGTTGTAAAAGACAAATAATTAAATCATCCTTAATAAAAAAGTGGTTGCTGTATCAGCAACCACTTTTCTTTTCTATAAAAATTACTTACTTAAATTTATCTTGTTGGTACATCTGCCAGTGATTTATCCCGCACAAACATATTGTTTCTGTTAGCCGCATCCCAGGCCAGGTAAAACACAAGTCGTGTACGCTTTTCATACAAATCGTAATTTATTTTATCAGGCGTATCTGTAGGGCGGTGATAATCTTTATGAATCCCATCAAAGAAGAAAATGATAGGTACGCCTTTACGTGCAAAATTATAATGGTCGCTGCGGAAGTATAAACGGTTGGGATCTTTAGGATCATTGTATTTACGATCTGTAATAATTTTAATATACATATTGTTGATGCTGTCAACATAATTGGGCAATTCACTGCTCAGCTTATCATCACCAATCAAATACACATGGTTATTGCTATCAACAGAGTTGAGCTTATCATCTTTACGGCCAATCATATCAATATTAATATCCAATGATGTTTTTTCCAATGGATACACAGGGTGATTACTGTAGTACTCACTTCCCCACAAACCTTTTTCTTCACCACTCACAGCAAGAAATAAAATATTACGGCGTGGGCCTTTACCTGCAGCCTTTGCTTTTGCAAATGCTTCTGCCAACTCTAACAAGCCTACGGTACCGCTGCCATCATCATCAGCACCGGGATGGATTTTTCCGTTGATGATACCAATATGATCATAATGTGCTGAAATCACTACCCATTCGTCTTTCTTATCTGAACCTTCTATAACACCAAGAATATTGGAAGCACTGAACGTCTGCAGGTTTTTTGTCACTGAAAACATAAGTTCAGTTGAAACTGCTTTTGTTTTCAATTTCATTTCTTTTGCATCATTAAATTCTTCATTTAATAAAGCTTTACCTACTTCAGGTGAAACTGATATGCTTATAGGGTTGATTTTACTGTTAAAAAGATTAAAGAACATTCTGCGTGACCTATTTGAAGTCATCTGAGATATATTATTCTGTACAAAAAATACTACAGCAGGCTGTTGCTTATAAAGCTGCTGAATTGATCTGCTATTAAAGCTGGTATTTCCAGCAGCATGAATAAGTACAACTTTCCCTTTTAAATCAATCAAAGAGTCAGGCTCTTTTAAATAAACAACTTCATTGAAATATAAGGTTGCCGTATACAAATCTCTCAGAGATGCAAACGAAAAATCCTTCCCGAATTCAAATGACTTCCCATTGATGCTAATTTGAGCATCAGTTAATGTGTCTTTATACAGCGGATAGAACTGTTCATAACTTCCATTGTTACCGGGCGCAAGACCAATTTTTGTAAACTGCTGTTTGAGGTATTCAGCCGCTTTACGCTGCCCTTCTGTACCTGTTTCCCGTCCTTCCATTTCAGGAGAAGCAACGATATATAAATGTGTTTGTAATTCATTGGCCAAAATTGTTTGAGCAAATTTCTCAGCCGTTTTGTTTTTCTTTTGTGCCGAAGCTGTAAGTACCAGTAAACAGCAGGCCGCAGTAATTAGTTTCTTCATGCTTAAATTTTATGAGTACCGAAAATAGATAAATAATCCAGTACTGCTACGATTGTTATATGGGCGGCTGGTGTTACTGCTGATATGCCTTAAAGAGAATGTTTTTGTTACTACCTTAAATAAAACTCTTTCTGTTCTTTTTTCGGTCAGACCGCTTGTGTGGGCCGACCGAAACAACAAACCCTCCGATCATGCATCGGAGGGTTTGTTCACCTTAAGTTAACTGACTTTATTTCACCAGTTTCAATTCTTTAATCAAGTGTCCTGCTCCGCCCAGCTTATCAATACACCACAGTACATAACGGATGTCTACACAAATAGTGCGGTTGAGATCTTTATCAAACGCCAGCTTATGGCTTAATGCTTCATAGTTGCCATCAAATGCCAGACCCAGCAAATTACCATTGGCATCAATCACAGGTGAGCCGCTGTTACCCCCCGTAATATCATTGGTAGTAATAAAAGCAATCACTAAATCTTTACGAAGAAGATCAGCATACTGCCCAAAGTCTTTTTTCTTAAGCAACGCTACCTGATTTGCAGGTAAGTCAAATTCGTAATCACCAGCCTTGTATTTTTCCAGCAAGCCTTTGCTCGTAGTTACAAAATCATACTTCACCGCATCACGTGGCACATAGCTTTTTACATTACCGTAAGAAACACGCATGGTAAATGTAGCATCAGGGTACATTTTCTTTGCCCTGGCAGGATTCATTTCCATGATACCTTTCAAATACAATCTGCCTAAGTCATTATTCTTAATGGTGAATTCCTGAAAGCGGGGCAGAAATTTTGTATTCCAGTTTTTAAAGAACGCACTTGCAATATTAAACGCCAAATCTTCCTGCAGCTTCACACCATCCGGGTTAGCTGCAAATGCATTCCACTTATCTTCATTCAGAATCATGGTGTTGCCAAATACTGCTGCTGCATATTTTTTCCATGTGGCCTCTTCTTTAATGTCGCCAAAATTTGATTTGACCGTTTCAAAGAAACTGATGGGGTGCTGTTCTTTGGGCACATCCATATAATACATCATGAGCACACTGCCCAGGATGTTTTGATCACTTGTTCTGTCATGTGCGGCCAGAAATGATTTTCGGCTTGCTATGGCTGCCTCCATTGCTTTCTTTACATCTTCCTTTGTAGCACTTGTTTTCACTAATGCTGCTTCCAGTTGTATGAGTGAAGCTGCAAAGGAAATCAATGGCGAACCAAAAATACCTTCGTTCATATACATCCTGTGCTTGGCATAGGGCGTCCATGCTGCATATACTTTTTCCCACTCCGGAAAAATAGCAGCATATTCCGGTTTGTCTTTTGCCCACTTAGTAAACTCCTGCTCAGCTTTTTGTTTCTGGCCAAATACATCATACTTCAGCAATTGTTTTGTTTCACCATCAAAAAACTTCCAGTAGTTGGCGATGCTTGCATAATCACTTGCCAGTTTGAGTTTTGTACCTGCATCTTTCTGCATTTCGGCAAACATGTATTTCAAACGCATGTCACGCAGCTTCACCAAGGTGGGATTGTTGATGTCTGTTGAAAGCTTGATGCCGAACGAAGATTCATAACGGTTGGTACTGCCGGGATAGCCCCATGTCATGGCAAAATCACCATCTTTAATTCCTTTGATGCTAACGGGTAAAAAATATTTAGGTTTCAAAGGCACATTATCAGCACTGTAATCAGCAGGTTTTCCGTCTTTACTCATGTACACACGAAACACACTAAAATCTCCTGTATGACGGGGCCACTCCCAGTTATCAGTATCGCCACCAAACTTACCTACACTTTCAGGAGGTGTACCTACTAAACGAATGTCTTTGTAACGCTGATAGATGAACGCTAAAAACTGATTGCCTTTAAACAAAGGGCTGATGCGGCATTCAATAAAAGCATTGGCATCGCTTAAACGTTTATTAATTGCTGCAAGCACTGACGCCTGTTTATCAGCTCTTGCTTTACCCAGCAATGTGCCGAGTGAATCATTCACTTCTTTGGTAACATCTTCAATACGTATTAAAAATTGTACACTCAGATTGGTTTTAATTTCTTCAGCATTGGTTTTTGCATAAAAGCCATCACGCAGGTAATTGTTTTCTACACTTGAGGCGGCTGCAATAGCGCCGTAACCGCAGTGGTGATTGGTAAAAATCAATCCTTTGCTGCTCACAATTTCACCTGTACATCCACCACCGAAAATGATGATGGCATCTTTCAACGAAGCTTTATTGATGCTGTAAAGTTGTTCTTTGGTGAGCTTCAAGCCTTTCTTCTGCATATCAGCATACACCTGCTCACCCAAGAGCAATGGCAGCCACATGCCTTCATCTGCATAGCTGCGAATCAATGAAAACACCAATACAATAGATAGCAATACCTTCTTCATAAAACAAAATATTTAGAAGGCAAACCTAAGGGAAAACAGGGAGTGAAAGAAGGATTTTTGTCAGTAAGCAAAGAAAGAAGACCCTTTGTATCTGCGTGGTGAATATCTATTGAGCTTCTGTTGCGCCTGCCCGCTCGTAGCTGTGTGAAGAAGGGTCACACACTTGTGCACTTCTGCCGCTACCTGGCATTTGCCCGTAATTCAACTCAGTTCTCAACAAAACATTCGTTTCACAATTATCACCATCGCAACAAGGTAAAGCATTGGTAAAACAAACCGGGCATTGATAGTGCCCGTGTACATGTACCAATGTAACCATATGCCCGCAAAACAAACAGTGCTGCATAAGTCAAAAATAACAAAAAAGCGAACCATAAAAAAGGTTCGCTGTGTTTTGCATGGGTTGTTTCCGGCTGTTATTTAATTTCATTTACATTTAAATGCTCAATAAACGTGGTGCTTATAAGGAAAGTCTTTTCAACTCTGTTCTTTCCATTTATTACAGTAAACGAATACTGACCACTTTCTTCCTTTGACAGGTAAAAACGCTTTTTAACATCAGTTTCAGTAAATAAATTTTTGTAAACAATGTTGTTGCTTTTATCCCTTATAACAACTTCTGTAGCACCGGAATGATTACTCCATATGATATCAAAGGCTATTCCTTTCTCTTTAATACCAATGTAGGAAATGGTTGCCTGAGAGTCTCTTTCATTTTCACCCGCAAATAATTGTAAGGTTGTAATCGTAAAAAAAGTGAAAATCAGAGGTAACATGTACTTTTTCATATTTATGTATTTTATTTTTCAGTTTACACGTCAAAGATCCATGCCTGCTGTAAACAAAACATTACGTATATATGAAGTAACAGTTACCCAACTGTTGTAATACTGTGAATCTTCTGAATTTATTTGGATAGTATGCTTATGATTAATACTATCCGCCAGGTTTAACTTAATTGCTCTATCTGTAACCCACCCAGCTTCTTTTGTTTCTGTCAAAAATAAAATAGGTGTTATTGGCAAATGCAAAGTTGAACTTATCCTTTACTTGCACATCGGACGGGAGTCTTAGTTTTTGATACAGCAGTCCGTCCTGCTTACTGTAAAGTTCAATCTCTCTGCTAACAATATTGAGTAGACCAAATTCTGCATTGGTAATGCCGGTATATATTACAGTTGTGTTATTATAATTTGCTGATGTATTAACAGAATCAGCTTTATAATCAGCCGGTGCAGGATTCTTTTTAGTGTAACCTGTTTTTAAAGAGTAGGTTTTTTCCTTTACCTGTTTACCGCTTGTAATATCATAAGTTATAATGGTATTACCTTTTAAAAAGTAAATCACATTTTCACGCTGGTTAAAAGCAGGAACGCTGTTTACACCCGGTTGCAATTGTCCGGCAAAAGCGGGTTTTACATCATAAGGTATGCCTGCATCATCCAGTACATAGGTTACCCATCCGCCATTGCCAAACAAATTACCCTGAAATGTTTTTAATGCAGGGTTGTACCAAAGTCCCCGTACATCAGCCAGCAATGCAAGATCAGGTGGTGACACCATTTCACCTGTGCCACTAAAAAATGCCATACTATATGTTTTATTACCTACTATCGTTGCATAAAGATTTCTGTTCTTAAGATTCACAGCTACCGTACCACCGTTTTCACCATTGCCCCTGGGCATTTTCAGCTCAACAGATTTTCTTATATCACGTGTGGTTTGTGCATGGGTAAAATGCAGTGATACATTTAAAAAAAATAAACAGCTAAAAATTTTTAAATACATGCTGTAAAAATAATAAAACGATAATGAGTATAATGTTAAAGATGTTATTAACGAAATATAAAACCAAATAACTCCATTAATAGTGCAATGCCGCAATGCACCATCCATCCACCCCAGATGCTTTTGGTTTCATAACTTACTGCACCTAAAATTAATCCCCCAAAAAAACTGCTGATGGCTTCAAGCATGGGTTTTCCCAGGTGAATTGAAAAATAAAATAAGGCAACAGGTACTATACAATGCACCCCCAGTGTTCTGCTCAGTAAAGCAATGAGCATGCCTCTGAAAAAAAGTTCAATTGTAACAAAGTCGAGCATGTAGCTTAGCTCAAACAATACATAATGCAGCGGCTTTGTATGAATTCCTGAAAGTGAAGAAAGCACTGATACTTTTGGATATACCTGTTGAAAAGCGGGTTGCACTGCTGCAAACAGCAAAAGTGGAATCATTAACAGTAATAACAAAACATACACTTTATAATTGACTGTAATTTTTATAAAAAACAATCCTGCTTTTTTTTCAGTAAGCAGATGAAGAACAAGTAATGCAGCCAACATAAACATCAATCCGCCGGCCCAAGCAGCAGGCTGATGAAATACCAGTTGAGTTGCAGGGTTTGCCTGTTGAAGAAAAAACACTTCATAAGGCAACGTCACTTTTAAAGCAAAGAGTTCGGCTGCTGCCACAATCAAACACAAATTCGCATTTGAAAATTTGGTTTTTGCGCCTTCTGTTGTAAATAGATAACCTGCAAAAAAGAAAACAGCAAATAAAAAAAACAGGTATAGAGCAGCAGTTGAAAATGAATGAGAGGAAGGCCAGAGTTTAAACACGGTAAAATAATTGAGCCAGCAGGCCACAGTAATTATAAGAAAACAAAGCATATAAGTTGTCAGGGAAAAACCCGTACTTATATTTCTGATAATTGCTGTAAAAATGTATTTCAATTGAAATGGATTATCGGGCGTATTGCAAATATCTTTGATTCAGGTAAAAAGCGCCTCTGTTTTTAGAGATAAAACAATTACTTTCATACCACAGAGTAACCCTTACCTAAACATGAAGCATTTCCACCAGTATAAATTCTCGGTAGCTGATATACCCGCATCTATTGTAGTTTTTCTTGTGGCATTACCGCTTTGTCTTGGTGTAGCTGTAGCCAGCGATGCACTCCCTGTTACCGGTATAATTGCCGGCATTGCCGGGGGTATTGTAACGGGGTTTTTAAGTAAATCGCACTTGAGCGTGAGCGGCCCGGCAGCCGGGTTAACGGCTATTGTGTCCGGTGCTTTGGGCAAATTGCCCTCCTATGAAGTGTTTTTGCTGAGTGTAATTTTAGCCGGCGTGTTTCAAATTCTACTTGGCTTTTTGAAAGCAGGTGTTATTGGTGATTTTATTCCCAATTCTGTTATTAAAGGAATGCTGGCAGCTATTGGTATTATATTAATTCTGAAACAAATACCGCACTTCCTTGGTTATGATGCAGACCCTGTGGGAGATGAAACTTTTTTGCAAAAGGATAAACAAAACACATTTTCTGAAATTATAAATGCCTTTAAGCATCCAACTGCCGGTGCTATTATTATCGGGTTTATTGCAATGGCTATTTTGCTGTTATTTGAAACAAAATTGATAAAAAAGCAGAAACTCTTTACTTATATACCCGGCCCTCTTATTGTAGTTGTTACTGCTATTTTAATAAATGCGTTATTCCAATCCACTTTTTTAGATTTTACATTAAGAGGGGATCATTTGGTTCTAATCCCTGTTTTTGACACGGTAGGTGGCTTTTTTAACGGATTACCAAAGCCTGATGTAAGTGGCTTATATAATTCGCAAGTGTGGATAACGGCCGTAACACTTGCTATTGTGGCATCTTTAGAAACCTTATTGAGTATTGAGGCCGTCGATAAATTGGATCCTGAAAAAGCAATTACACCCGGAAACAGAGAATTGAAAGCACAGGGCGCAGGTAATATTGTTTCAGGATTATTAGGCGGATTGCCTGTAACCAGCGTTATTGTTCGCAGCAGTGCCAATGTTATGGCCGGTGCCAGGTCAAAAGCAAGTACAATAATACACGGATGCCTGTTGCTGGTGAGCATATTGTTTTTTCCTGAGCTGCTTAATTTGATTCCGCTTGCAGCTTTGGCAGCAATTTTACTGTTTACAGGTTACAAGCTGGCTAAAATTTCTTTATTCAGGGAGATGTACAGTAAAGGATGGGATCAGTTTGTGCCTTTTATTGTAACCGTTACAGCAATTATAGTGTCAGATTTATTAAAAGGCATTATAATAGGGTTACTTACCGGGTTGTTTTTTGTTTTAAAAAGTAATTTTCAAACTGCCGTCTTTGTAGTAAAAGATGAACATCGCTATCTTATTCGTTTCAGAAGAGAGGTTTCATTTTTAAATAAAGCCCTGGTAAAATCAACCCTTGAAAAAATACCGGATGATACTGCGGTTTTGATTGACGCCACACACTCTGAATTTATAGATAAGGATATTATAGAAGTGGTGAATGATTTTATAATTAATGCTGAAAGCCGGGGAATAAGAATTTATATTAAACATTCGAGCGGTGAAAAGAAAAAATTTTTTAATGATATAACCAATCGTGAGATTAAATAACTATTTACGTATGAAATCTGTTGAAAAATTGTTGCTTGAGAATAAAGCATGGGCCCGGGAAAAGATACTGTCTAACCCAAATTATTTTAAGCATTTAGCTGAAATCCAAAAACCGGAATTTTTATGGGTTGGTTGTAGTGACAGTCGGGTATCGGCAAATGAAATTACCGGCACAGACCCGGGTGAAATTTTTGTACACCGCAATATTGCCAATATGGTGGTGCATACAGATTTGAATTTATTGAGCGTACTTGATTATGCTGTAGAGGTATTGCATGTAAAACATATTATTGTTTGCGGTCATTATGGATGTGGAGGTGTAAAAGCTGCAATGTCGCACCATAGTATGGGTATTATTAATAAATGGCTTCGGAATATTAAAGATGTATACCGTATTCATGAAGAAGAAATCAATGCTATTGAAGGTGAAGAAGAGCAGGTAAATAAATTAGTTGAGTTGAATGTGCAGGAACAGGTTTTAAATCTTGCAAAGACTTCAATCATACAAAAAGCCTGGAAGTATGAAAACCGCCCGCACCTGCACGGCTGGGTATATGGATTGAGTAACGGTATATTAAAACCCGTATTTGATATACCACCGGGAACAAAATTGGAACACATTTATGAGTATGATGATTTGTGAGCAAAGAAGTTGAAAAATGAACGAGGAAAAAAAGAAAGTTTTAATGTGCAGATACGATTTCAGTTACAGTAAGGAATACTGTTGCCATTAAAACGGAACGATTAAGACCGCCCGGCTGAATGCCTTTCGGACGGGTGATTAACCAGCCTTTACAGCAGGCACAACAGGCGATGCCGGAAAGTAAAAAGCCTGTTACCAAAAAATAGCTAAAAATTATTTGCCAGCCACCAATACAAGGGAATGCCCACTGTAATGTTGAACGGGAACGTTACACCCAGCGTCATAGGAATGTACAGGCCGGGATCTGCTTTAGGCGCTGCTAAACGCATGGCAGCAGGTACGGCTATATAAGACGCACTTGCAGCAAGGATAGCAAGTAAAAAACGATTGCCGGTTTCCATTTCAAAAAATGATGTAATGAAAATGGTGAGTGTACCATTAACGGGTGGCATTAACAAACCAAACAGTGTAACAAACCAACCATAACTGCGGAAGGCTTTGAAACGTTTGGCTGCCACCATACCCATCTCCAATAAAAACACTGCAAGAAATCCTTTGAAGATATCAGAAGTAAATGGCTTAATACCTTCTGCCTGCTTAGAGTCTGCCACAATACCGATGATTAAACTTCCCATTATCATGAGTACACTTCCGTTAGTGAGAGCATCATGAACAATATAACGCAGTTTGTGATGTTGTTCTTTATGCTCATCAAATTTTCTGATGAGCATGACGCCGATAATAATAGCCGGCGCTTCCATTAAAGCCATTGCTGCTACCATGTGCCCGCCGTAATGAACCTGCTCTGCTTCAAGAAATGCACTTGCAGCAACAAAAGTTACAGCACTTACACTACCGTAAGCTGCAGCTACAGCACCTGCATCATATACATTCAATTTCCGTTTGAGTATAAAGAATGAATATAATGGTACTATTGCTGCTAATGACAAAGCGAGTATTAATGTAATAATGATTTCTGTAGTAAGTCCGCTGTGTGCTAATTCCTGACCTCCTTTAAACCCAATTGAAAACAATAAATAGAGCGAGATAAATTTTACAGAACCCGGCGGAATTTCCAAATCACTTTTTACGATAGCTGCAATAACACCGAGTAAAAAAAACAACAACGTAGGATTGGTAAGATTACTTACCAGTATTTCCATATTCATGCTGAGAATATTATTCCGTGACAAAACTATCTTAATTTTATATTTCAGATGTAATAAAAGACCGAATACTTTTTTGATTTATTTTTTGTTGTACGCAATGGCATCGGAAAACTATAACCGCTTATATAATCACTTTCTCAATTATACTGCCTTGAGCGAGTCTGATTTTATAAAATGTATTCCCTTTTTCAGAGAGGTACAGTTCCCCAAAAATGAAATCATTATAAAAGCAGGCCGTATCAGTACTGAACAATTCTTTGTTATCAGCGGCTGTTTAAGAACTTACATGTACAATATATCTTCTAACCGGGAACATACGCTTCAATTTGCTGCAGAAAACTGGTGGGCCAGTGATTATACTTCGTATTATACAGGAACTCCGGCCATTATGAATGTAGAATGTATTGAAGAAAGTACACTGTTTGCAATAAGCCGAAGTGATGAAAATTTACTTTACAAAGAAGTTCCTGTGCTGGAACACTATCTGCGTATTAAACTTGAAAATGCATTTGTTGCTTTTCAAAGAAGAATATTAGCTGTTTTAAATCAAACTGCTGAGGAACGGTATAAACAATTTTTAACCCAATTCCCGGATATTGAGCAAAGAGTTCGCAACTATCAAATAGCGTCTTACCTGGGAATAACCCCTGAAAGTCTGAGCAGAATCCGAAAGCAGCGTATGCTTAAGTAAAATTCATTTCTTATCCTACATCAAGATTCGAAGGCCTTGTTCAAGTGTAACTTTACCTTGTCATTCTGCAGAAAAGTTTATGATGCCTCAATTATTAAACTTCAACTTTTGAGGCAGTAAATTTTATATCATTTTAATTACAACGAACACATCAGTTGTTGAAATACAACTATGCATTCACTAAATCAAAAAATTATGGCAAAGAAAATATTATTTGTTGTTTCCAGCGCAGACAAGATTGGTCCTAACGATCGTAAAACAGGCAATTTTTTACCGGAAGTAGCTCATCCTTATGAAACATTTGTAAGGAACAACTACGAAGTTGATATTGTAAGTTTAAAAGGTGGTGCAGCACCTGTTGATGGAATTGATAAAAGAGATGATGATATGAATATTGCATTTTTAGATGGCGAAGGGTTAAAAAAAATGAATTCAACTTCAAAACTGCAGGATATTGATACTGCTGATTATGATGCATTATTTGTACCGGGGGGATTAGGCCCCATGGCTGATATGCCTGAAAATGAAGTGCTGCAACAAACAATTGCAAGAATGTATGAAAGAGGAGCAGTAGTTGGTGCTGTTTGTCATGGACCTGTAGCTTTATTAAATGCCAGATTAAGCGATGGTACTTCTTTAGTTAATAATAAAAAAGTCACTTCATTCAGTAACGAAGAAGAAGAAAATTATGCAAAAGCTGATGTTCCTTTTTTACTTGAAACAGCATTAAAGGAAAAAGGAGCGTTGTATACTTCTGCTGAGCCGTGGCAAAAGCATGTTATAACTGATGGAATTCTGGTAACCGGACAAAATCCTGCATCAGCAGCAGGGGTTGCAGAAGAAATGATTAAGTTGCTGGAAGCATAAGCCGGTTTTAGGCCTCAATTTTTATATTCCTTTTTTGAATATAGGCATGCCACAAAATCATGGCGGCAATGGTACGATTCGGCCGCCATGGTTCTGCAATACTGAGCATTTGTTCTTTGCTGATGTGTGGCTGTAATTGTTTGGTTTCTTTTAAAGAGTTGATTAATGCAATATCGCCAAGGGGAAACAAATCTGTTCGTTGCAATGCATGCATAAGATACACATCAGCCGTCCAGTTGCCAATGCCTTTGATAGAGGTGAGGTGATGACGTACTTCATCATCCGTCATATCAGGAAACTGTTTCCATGGTAATGTTTTATTTGCAAATGCTTCAGCTAAGTTTTTTGCATAACCCTGTTTTTGCCGTGTGAAATAGCATTCCCGCAATTGTTCATTACTCATGCATAAAATTTTTGCAGGCGTAACTGTGCCTATACTTGCCTTCAGTTTTTTATACGCTGCAAATGCTGCTGCAAGTGAAACCTGTTGCTCCAGAATAGTAAGTATGAGTGTTTCAAAACCCTGTTTACGTGTCCACATGGGCGGATAGCCGTGCTGCTGAATGATGCCTTTTAGATGTTTATCTTTTTGGGAAAGTTGATTACAGAACGATTGAAAGTTGTCGCTTGAAAAAGTTGAAATCATTTTGCTTTAAACTTTGCAATGGCATTTTTAGTAAACTCGCTCAATACCAATCTTCCACTTATGGCTGCACGTTGTTGTAACAATTCATCCCAGTCTTCGGTTCCCTTCCAGAATATTTTTTTCATTTCAGCCATCGCTTCAGGTGAGGAGTGTGCAAGTGTTGCAGCTAATTTGCTGATGGCTTCATCCATGTTCTCCAGCGAGTCATGTACTTCGGCAAACAAACCTTTGCGGCGTGCCCATTCTGCATTACGGAACGATGCAGCATCAATAGACAATGTACTGAAGGCAGAAGCGCCGAGTTTACGTTCAACCGCCGGACCTACAACAAAAGGTCCAATGCCAACTGCCAACTCACTCAATTTTACATCAGCTTTATCAGTAGCAATTGCATAATCCACTGATGCGGCTACGCCCACACCACCACCCACACATTTGCCATGAATGCGGCCAATGATAAACTTGGGACAGGTACGCATGGCATTGATCACTTTTGCAAAGCCACTGAAGAATTGCAAACCCTCTGCTTCGTTTTTTATAGCCACGAGTTCATCAAAACTGGCACCGGCGCAAAATGCTTTTTCACCGGCTGAGCGGAGGATAATCACTTTTACACGTTCATCATTACCTGCACCATGAATGACTTGTGCCAGTTCTTCCAGCAGTTTTCCGGGCAGCGAATTACTTTGCGGATGAAAAAACTCAATGGTTCCGATATGATTGTGGAGTTCAAATTTTACCAAGCCCCCTGCTACTTCATGTATCATAAAGACTATTTTAAGGATTAAGAAGTTTGTTTTTTCTTTTTCACCATCGTTAAGATTGTTGCTACACCTGTTACTTCATCAGTTTCATCAATCATTTCCACCAGCCATTTTACAATACCCTTATCAATATCATCCCCTCTTTTAAAGTCTTCAGGTTTTTCTACAATACGTTTATCATTGGGCAATTTTTCTTTACAGGTAAAGCGGATATGAATTTCAGCACCGGGATATACCGGCTTTGTAAACCGTAATTCATCAATTCCATAATTCAATAACACAGGATTGATTTCGTAATCATCCACAAACAAACCGGCAGCTATACTCATGATAAAATAACCGTGTGCCACCTGGCGTTCAAACATCGTTCCTGTAAAATCAGTTGTTTTGATATGTGCATAAAAATGATCACCGCTTAAGTCAGCAAACGCATCAATATCTTCGCTTGTAATCAAACGTTTCTCCGTTATCAATTGATCGCCAACCTGCAGTTCTTCAAAGTACTTCTGAAAGGGATGTTTGCCGGGGTCTTTCCCTTTAGCATGCGGTTGGTATACGTTGGTAATTTCAGTAATGGTTGTGGGTGAACCTTGTAAGGCTGTACGTTGCAGGTAATGCTTTACGCCACGAATTCCACCCATCTCTTCACCGCCACCGGCACGACCCGGACCACCATGAACCAATAAAGGCAACGGAGAACCATGACCTGTATTTTCTTTAGCACATTCATTATTCAATACTAATATTCTGCCGTGATGTGTAGCAGCGCCGATCACATAGGTTCGGGCTGTTTTATAATCAGCTGTTACAATGGTTGTTACCAAACTTCCTTTGCCCATCTTGCTTAACACAATAGCTTCATCAGTTGTTTTATAAGGCATGATCGTACTCACAGGGCCAAATGCTTCCACTTCATGTACTTCTTTTGAAGTAAAAGGTTGATCATTCATTAACAGTAATGGACTCATGAATGCACCTTTGATTGCATCTGCATCTACAAGATCTACACTGTCTAATAAACCGTAAATGATTTGTGAAGAAGCCAGTAATTTTTGCACTTGTTCCTTTACTTCTTTACGTTGTGTTTCGCCTGCAAGTGAACCCATACGCACTTTTTCATTCAACGGATTACCAATTACTGTTTGTGATAAAGAAGATGAAATGGCTTTCCACAGTTCTTCTATTTTATTTTCAGGCGCAAATATTCTGCGTATGCCGGTGCATCGTTGTCCGGCTTTCAGCGTCATCTCTTTACGTACTTCTTTTACAAAAATATCCCACTCCGGCATACCCGGCTCCACATCAGTTCCCAATACAATACAATTGAGTGAATCTGCTTCCATATTAAAGGGAACATTTTCACGAAGAATATTTTCATTTGATTTCAGTAACAAACCTGTGGATGCACTTCCTGTAAATGTTACTACATCTTGTGAGGTAACATAATTGAGCATATCACCTGCACTTCCGCAAACAAGTTGCAAGGCACCTTCAGGCAAAATTTTAGATGCAATGATTTCTTTTACTACTGCTTCTGTTAAGTAAGAAGTAACGGTTGCCGGTTTTACAACAGCAGGCATGCCTGCCAATAAATTCACTGCAATTTTTTCGAGCATACCCCACACCGGAAAGTTAAAAGCATTAATATGAACAGCTACACCTTCTTTGGGCACCAGTATATGTGTACCCATAAATGTATTGTTCTTACCAAAGTTGTGGCTTTCACCATCAATACAAAATACTTCATCAGGAAATTTTCTGCGAAGGGATGCATTGGCAAATAAATTGCCTATTCCACCTTCTATATCAACCCAGCTATCGGCTTTGGTAGCGCCTGTTTGATAGCTGACACTGTAAAATTTGGGCAAATGTTTTCGAAGGTGCAGGGCCAGTGCTTTGAGCATATTGCCACGTTCATGAAACGTCATTTTTCGCAAAGCAGGATTGCCTGTAGTTCTTGCGTAGGTTAAAATAGAAGCAAAGTCTAATCCCTTAGTAGAGGCTGAAGCAATAGCTTCACCTGTTACGGCATTGTACAATAATTGTCCATCACCATCACCGGTTACCCAGCGGCCGGAGATATAATTTTCCAGTTTGTTCATACAGCAAAATCGTTGTAATGCGAAGGTAAGGTGCTACTGCCGATTTCAGGAGATATTGGGCTTATACCAAGTTTTCGGCAGAAGGGTTTATTTTCAGAAGTCTTTACACGTTTACAGGTAATTTAATCCCTTTTTACAGCACATTTTATTACAACTATGAGCTATATTTTTTAAAAAAACCTGCATTCGTCAACTAATTACTGTGACAAGTTGTTTATAACGAAACTCTCTTTTATGAAGAACTTATTGCCTGTATTCTATTTTTTATTATTATGTAATTCAGCATTTGCAATAGACAGCCTGTTAACGATGCAGCCTTTTGATGGTAAAGTAAAACTGAATAATATCAGTCTTCATTTTAATGAAACAGGCGATAAACTCATTCACATACTGCAGGGTACCGGTTATAGAAAAATTATGGTACATACTGAAACAAACGGTATTGAAAACGAGTGGTTCTATGTGTTTCGCACCAAAAAAGGATTGCCACCTGAAATGCCCACAGCAAATACCTATAACAAAATTAATTATTTAGTAGCAGAGGTAATGCGGGCACCAGCTTTACACACAGTTGTAGCAGAAACCAAATTGACCGAAGTTTTTACAACAGACCTTACCAATTTCATTATTACAAGAACAGATATTGAAACAGGCGCTTTTCGTGATGAAACCATTTACATGAACCCAAAAGAATATGCGCTCACCAGTTTTCTTGACAAGGGAAATTTTTATGTACTGGCTATCAATCCGGAAAACAATTTCTTTTCACTCTACAGCAGTAATACAAAAACAGGATTAAGCATCAAAAAAATAACACCATCATTTGCAGATATTGTGGCTGCAGGTAAAGTAAGTGAAGGCGATGCTAATTTTCCATACAATTTATTTCCACTGGAGTTTTCAAAAGAAAATCCTGCAGGTGCATATTCTTATGTAACTGTGCCCGGCGCATTTCTGCCTTTTGAAAAAAACGTATCGCCTGTAAAATACAATGTATTGAATAATACGCTCTCAATCTATACCCCTTTAAAAAATGGATGTGTATTAAGTTTTCATCTTTCTATCATTGATGGAAGCTGCAGTACAGGTATTATTTCCATAAATACTGAACTTACAAATACCATTCTTCAGCAATCAAAAACAACCATTCAAAACACAGATCTGCTTCTTGCCAATACAAAACCAAAAGCAATGGCGCAAACAGAGGATCTGATAATTGTAGCAAGAACGCTGCCGGGCGGCACTATTGTATTAATGTATTATTCGTTATCACAGGGCACTCAAAAACATCTGGAATTATTTTCCGGTTCCAATAAACTTCACTTAGATGGCACAAATGCCAGACCCGGAAAATTTTATACGTACCGTACTGCAGAAGAAACAAAAAGTATAGATAAGTTTCTGCGGTTTGCTTCAGCTGATGAATCATCACTTGCAATTAATCTCATGCCCCGTGACAACGGAATGATGTATGTGAGTTTGGAAGCCATTGATGGCCGGCCTAAGTTTACTGATGTGGCCGGTGCTGTAGTTTCATTTGCAGCTATAGTTTTACCTGTACCCGGCGGGGGAAGTCTTGCAAGTGCGTTTATGAACGGAGCAATAGTTGGCGCCGCCGGTGAAGCATTAGGCAGCGCTTTATCATCCATCAACAATCCCAAAATGTTTTTTGCAGGATGGAACACAAGTACACAGGATTTCAAATTTGTAAACAATGATATTCCCAATCATGCTGACTTTGAAAGTGCGGCAAAAATCAATACTTATTTATCATCACAACTGTTAAAGCCTGAAGAGCGATTGGTAGCAGCTACTGAACGTAATGGTGCCGTATATCTATCATTCTATGCAACTACTACCAACGAGTATAAACTCGTTCGTTTTAACAAAGAGGGATAGTTTATACTAAACCAAACTGTTTGCTGTGGTGCAGTACATGTTTGTAATGCAGTAATACCCATTCATCAAAATTTAAAGGACCAAATACAGGGTGGGTTGTAATGGTTGCAGGATGCGTTTCAAAATAAGTGAAGAACCCATCAATGCTTTTTTGAAGTTTGATCAAAGCAACTTCCATCGTTTCATTGCGCAGCGGTACAGGTTCTTCGCCTAAAATTTGTACAGGCGCTTTTGTGTTTTCCCGAAATTCTTTATCACTTAATAAAAATGCTTTGAGCTTGGGCATGTGCTCTTCCGGTGAAACTACCGGTAACTGAATCTTCCCGCTTGATACATTGAAAAAATCCGTTACATGCTCCGTCATTTGCTGCAGGTTCATTTTGCCCCATTTTCCTTTTGTTTGTGGTGGTATTGCAGCGAGGCTTTTGATGAATTGCCGTTCAATAAATTCTCTTTTTTGTGTAATTGTCATTTGGTTTTAAATGTATTAACAAAAAAGGGAAACCTCAACAGTTTCCCTTTTCTATATTTTATTGATGAATGATTAACCTAAAGCCACACGCTTAAACTCAAGCACCTTTACATCGCCGGCGCTCTTCAAATATTCACCCACACTTTTTGAACCATCTTTTACAAAAGCCTGAGCTGTTAATGTTTGCTCTTTAAAGAAGGCATTCATTTTACCTTCTGCAATTTTTGCAATCATTTCTTCAGGCTTACCAGCCATTTTGGGATCCTGTTTCATCAGGTCAACAATGATATCTCTTTCACGTGTTACCACATCAGCAGGTACGCTGGCAGCATCAACTGCAACAGGATTCATAGCAGCAATCTGCATCGCTACATCTTTACCTGCTTCTTCAGCTTCTTTATTTAATCCTACTAAAACACCCATACGGTAAGCACCGTGGATATAAGAAGATACATAAGGAGCTTCAATACGCTCAAAACGGCTGATACCGATTTTTTCACCAATAGCAGCCAGTTTATCATTAATGAGATCAGAAACCTTCGCACCGTTTACCACAACTTCATTCAATTCTTCAACACTCTTTACATTGTTTGCAACTGCGGCATCAGCAATTGATTTTGCAAATGCTACGAAATCAGCATTCTTACTTACAAAGTCAGTTTCGCAACTGATACATACTACAAAGCCTGTTTTTTTATCAGCACTTGTTTGAGCAATAACCACACCTTCTTTTGCTTCACGGTCGCTGCGTTTTGCTGCTACCTTTTGACCCTGCTTGCGCAACCAGTCAATAGCTGCTTCAAAATCACCATTGGTTTCAGTTAATGCTTTGCGGCAATCCATCATACCGGCACCTGTAGCCTGGCGAAGTTTATTAATATCCTGTGCACTGATTGTTACTGTAGACATAATTTCAATTTGAAAATTTGTAATTAAATAATTTGAAAATGCTTCCTGCTTAAGTTGTTTTACTAACTCAGGCAGAAAGCATTTATTTTTTGTACTTCGTAGTTCGTACCTCTTACTTCTCTTTACTTCCTACCGCTCAATTATCTTGCAGAAGTACGCTTCTGTGTACTTGGTACACGACGCTTGGGGCCACCTGCACCGCCGCCTGTATTACCTCCACGGCCGCTTCCACGGTTACCACCACGGCTGCCACGCTCTCTACCATCTTCACCACCTTCGTCAAACTTTGGTCCACGGTCAGTTACTTCTTCTGTTTCTTCTTCTTCCTTATCGTTTTGACGTTCAGCCAAACCTTCAGCAATGGCGGCTGTAATATACTGGGTAATAATAGCAATTGATTTTGTTGCATCATCGTTACCGGGGATAGAAAAATCAACTTTGTTGGGGTCGCAATTGGTATCAACTAAACCAAAAGTAGTTACACCCAAACGCTTTGCCTCAGCCAGAGCAATATGCTCATGACCAATATCCACTAAAAACAAAGCAGCAGGAATACGGCCCATGTTAGCAATACCGCCCAATACTTTTTCCATTTTATCTTTATCACGGCTCAGCTGCAAACGTTCCTTTTTGGTGATGTTATCAAACGTACCATCGTTGAGCATTTTTTCAATGCTCTGCATTTTCTTAACGCTTTTACGAACGGTGTTGAAATTTGTTAACATACCACCCAGCCAGCGATCAGTTACATAAGGCATGTTTACTTTCTGTGCACACTCTGTAACAATTTCTTTTGCCTGCTTTTTAGTAGCAACAAACATGATTTTTTTACCACTGCGTGCAATTTGTTTCATTGCAGCTGCAGTTTCCTGCAGTCCTTCAACAGTTTTGTTGAGGTCAATGATGTGAATACCTTTCTTTTCAGCAAAGATGAAAGGCAACATCTTGGGGTTCCACTTCTTCTTAAGGTGACCAAAGTGTACACCTGCTTCCAGTAACTGCTGTTGTAATGAAGTGTTATTTTCCATTATTATTTGTTTATCGTTTTTTTAGTTTATTGTTTCTTGTTTGTTGTAAGGTTTGTGTTTGGATAAACCATAAACAACAAACCATAAACCACAGGTTGTATTAACGTTTAGAGAATTGGAAGCTTCTGCGGGCTTTCTTCTTACCAAACTTCTTACGTTCAACACCACGTGGGTCACGCTTGAGCATACCTGCTGCTTTTAACACAGGACGAAACTCAGCATTTACTTCCAGCAGTGCACGGGCAATACCCAGCTTAACAGCTTCGGCCTGACCTTTGATGCCACCACCGCTTGCATTAATTTTTACATCAAACTTATCTAAACCATCTACGCTCTTTAAAGGAGCTTCTACCTGATTTTGTAAATACACCAGGCTGAAGTATTCTTTGTAGTTTTTGTCGTTAACGGTAATGCTGCCGTTACCCTTGCTTATAAACACACGGGTAATAGCTTCTTTACGGCGACCAACTGCATTTTTTTGCTTTTCCATTTATAAGGAATTTGAAAATTTGAAAATTTGAAATTAGAACTTCAGTTCTTTCGGTTGTTGTGCTTTTTGATTGTGTTCTGCACCTGCGTACACAAATAACTTTTTGTACATCTTACGACCAAGACGGTTTTTAGGAAGCATACCTTTCACAGCACGCTCAATTACCACTTCTGGACGACGACGCATTAAATCTTTAGCAATTTCAATTCGTTGACCGCCGGGGTAGCCGCTAAAGTTGTGGTACTCTTTGTAATCAGTTTTGTTACCGCTGAAAACAACTTTATCAGCATTAATTACAATTACATAATCGCCGCAATCAACATGAGGAGTGTAGTAGGCTTTGTTTTTGCCACGCAATACGGCGGCAATCTTTGAACACATACGACCTACGGTTTGATTGGTGCCGTCCACAACGTACCAGTTACGCTGCACGGTAGCCTCGTTCGCATGTTTGGTAGTGAAATGTAGTTTACTCATTGTTTTTTGTTTTTATTTATCCGCTTTCGCTTTAGGCGGCAACGGATCCACGCCATCCCGTGGAGTTTGTTTGAAAAATTTCCCGTTTTTCACAACGGGTCGCAAAGGTAGCGGCAATGTGTTCAATAAACCAAAGAAAAGGAGAAGTATTTTTAAAGACGCATTTGCAAATCATTGATTTACAATATATATTTTGCTCAAAAATATCAGTGGTCGTAAAAAAGGGCTCCAAATCAGGAAGTAAAAAGGCGATAAAACAAGATTAAAACGGAAACTGTAAACAGGATTCCATATAGCATCTTATTATTTTTCGCCAGCCATTCGGGTAAATAAATATCAAAATTGTGTTTGGTGGAATCACTGTACTTTCTTGCCCATACCGTTAACGGACAAAACCATTTAAAAATGAGAAGGGTGATGATTTCAAATACAACAAGCCCTATGCATATCCAAACCCAATGATCAATTTTATTGATAATAACAGCGTAGAGTAAATAAAATAACACCACATTAAAAAACAACCAGATGATGGTATGAAGGAGTTTGATGAGTGTGAGAGGTTTCATT
>ERZ1066134.243-NODE-243-length-40827-cov-8.023815_pt1 | contig 40827 bp, 32 predicted proteins | sample MGYA00382781_ERZ1066134 | MGnify/ENA primary metagenome ERZ1066134 (study PRJEB33369, sample SAMEA5778364) | biofilm metagenome | biome: Industrial cooling water; feature: Water cooling tower basin; material: Biofilm | place: United Arab Emirates | collected... | reverse complement strand
GAGTAGAAGTGAGATTGTGCTGTCTATAAACAGCATAATCTGTATATCTGTTTTGTACTTTCACTTTTTCTGAGTCTATTTCTTCAAAACAATAGCTCCATGATTTTTTTGGGTCATATTGCATGATGTTGTTCATATAGCGCATACAAAGGTCTTTTTCATAAACGGCAGCTTGCGATATGGCCACAAATGAATCGCTCAAATCGGTAGCCAATGCCTTGCAGCGGCTTAAAAGCATGGCATCGTGAGCTACCATAGCCATGGTGTGCACTTCTTCGCCTGTGGAGCAGCCCGCATGCCAAATATTGATTACATTTTTATTATTTCGGGCTATTTCGGGCAGATAGGTATCGCGAAGCGCCACCCATATTTCCGGATTTCTAAACATTTCGGTGAGCCCCACTGAAACTTCATCTTTAAAAATTTGGATAAAATCTTTGTCATAAAGCAACTTTTGCCACAGCCCCAGCACGTTTTCAAGCGAGTATTTATGAATAATGCGCACAATTCTGCGCTTGAGAGACGAAGGCTCGTAGTCAGTAAAATCAAGCCCGTAGCGCGACTGTATGGCATAGTTGATGGAGCTAAGCTCTTCATCGGTAATGGTAGATATGGATTCCTGAACGAGAGACATTTTTTATTGGCGTTACATAAAGTTATTTGTCGGAACAAACAAGGCTATATAGCTGACAAGTTTTCCTGTGATGCTGTTTGAAGGACTAATGGCTACATAATAATCGGCAACAGTATCGTCAGCTTTTTTAATAACAAAGCGATTTTTGACTATCTCGCCTCTCTCCATAGTTGCTAATGTTTGGTGTACAATTTTCTCATCATTTCCTCCATTAAATAAAAGCGATTTGAAGTTGAGGGTTTTGACATCTTTTCGCTTCAATTTTAATTGTTCCAACAATATTTGATTGGTGGTTTTCAGGCTCAAATCCGGATTAATCTCCATCAAACCAAAAGTTTCATTTAAGGCATTGATGCGATTTCTGTATTCGTTTTCTTTTTCCTTAGCCTCTGTGGTAAAATTGGCGAACATCAATATTTTGTAAGGGTATCCATTGAGGTCAAGAATGGGATTGTAGGTGGCATCTATCCATATCTCACGCCCATTTTTAGAAAATCGCCTGAATTCTCCTGTATTGAAATTGCCCTTTTTCAGGCTATCCCACAGCATTTCATATCTTTTGGAGGTTATTTCGTCTTCCGGCACCATCAATCTTTCTCCTTTACCTATGAGCTCCATCTTGTCGTAGCCCATTACGGACAAAAACATCTCATTGGCATTCAGCACATTCCCGTCCATATCAAATTCAATGGCGGCATTGCTTTTGTTGATGGCATCGAGGATGCACTTAGTGAGGTTGGTTTCGGCTTGTAGCTCTATGAGTTTATTGTTTAATGTCTCTTGGGCTGCACGCAAATCTTCTTCGTTTTTTACCAATTCATTTTCCTTCACCCTCAATATCTCAGTGATTTGCTGCGATTCGCGCAAGAGGCGATTGGTGTTGTCGTTGGTTTTTACGGCAGAAAGTGTGGATGAAAAACTCTCGGCTACTTCTTCTACAAAAGCAATCTGGTAGGGCTGAAACTCATCGAACGAGGCGATTTCTATGGCTCCGAAAACAGAATCGTTGAGTTTAAGCGGTACAATTAATATAGATGTAGGCGTAGCTTCGCCTATACCCGAAGTGATGCGAATATAATCTTCAGGAATGTCAGTGATGTAAATCGTGTCCTTATCGGCAATGCATTGCCCCACGAGCCCCTCGCCCATATCAAGCCTGAAATCAACATGTTTTTTGCGTTCATAGGCATAGCAACCTATCAATTCTATGTACAAATCGGAAGGGTCGTTGTCGTTTACAGAAAAAACAGCACCTTGATTAGCATTCAAATATTTGGCCAAATTTAATATCATTTGATAGGCAAACTCCTTTAAATCAGCGTTTTGATAGTCTCTGAAAAGCTGCCCGAATTTGGCTACACCGGCTATGGTCCAGTTTCGTTTGCGTTCTTCCTCAGCTACTTGCATGAGTTTTTCACGCATTTCGCCCAAGGCTTTGCCCAAACCAAAATCGGAATCCGTGGCTATATCGGTTATTTCAAAATTGCCATCGCCTATATTTTTGGCAAACTGTGTAGCGGCCGCTATTCGCTCATCGGCTTTTTTTAAGTTTTCAACCAAAGGAGCAAGTTCTACTCCGGCTCTGATGTTCAAATGATCGTCTACAGAATCGGTGAGCCTGCCGCTCATTTTGGTAATAGCTGCTAACGGTTGCAACAATTCTTGATTTATCAGCGAAACCATAAGAATTGTGGGCAAAAAAGAACCTGCGATTCCCAACCAAAAAAATACAGTCATGCCTCCACCAAATAGTTTCTCTTTGAAAAATAAAACCAAAAGCGATAAAAATACTTGTGCGAATACGCAAATAAGCAGTTTGTGAATGATTTTAAGCTTTACTCTAAAACTTTGATACATTGATATGCTATGGTTTATTAATATTTCAAGAAAGCGATTTTTGTAGGGTTTTATGCGCTGACTCTATAAATTTGATAATATTTTCATCGAGCACCCAAATGAATTCCGGATGGATGTCGTGTGATTCAATTTTGAAGCCTGTGCTGAAATGTAGGGCTAATTTTTCTTCTTTATAATCTTCCAAAAGCCATTGGTTCAGCTCATCAGACTTAAATATATACATTTTAGGAACATACGCAAAGGTGTCGAGTTTAAAAGCGTTTGATAATATGCTCACTACTGCTGCCGTGAGTATATTGTCCAACTCAAGCAGTATGCCCTCTTTCATTTCTTTGTTTTGTCGGTACACTTCAGGCAGAGCTATGGATGTGAGTACATCAGCGTCTTGGCTACTCAAATTGAGGTAGCATTTCCCTCTCAAATCGCCCTTTAGCACCGAAATAAGCGAGAAAATAGGCTTATTTTCGGGCAATGAGGTATTAATGGTATGAATATTTCCGCCCAGACTCATATCGGTAACCACCACTTTTTTTGAAATAAAATCGGCAAAAGCCTGTGCGGCATGTACCAAAGCCTTTTGGACATTCACAGTAAAAAAATCGTGTTGATGTGGTGTAAGTAAATGAATCAAAGGATTTTTGATTTTTGATTTATAATTTTTGATTGGATTTCCTCCCTAGCTTTCAAGAAAAACAGGAGATTTTTTTACTTTATTAATTCTACATTCTCAATTCTTCACCTCACCCCAGACCTCCCGAAAAATCGGGACAGGCTCTCTCCTACAGAGAGGAGGGGACGTCTACTCCAGATTTTCAATATCATTAATGAGATTTTTTTACTTTTTACTTTTTACTTTTTACTTTTTACTTTTTACTTTTTACTTTTTACTTTTTTAATTATAAATTCTACATTCTCAATTCTTCATTAACCTTTCCTTCCGCTTTTAAATATTTTATTCATCACTGCCGGAATGTCTAAAACCAAGCATACATTGCCGTTGCCTAAAATTGTGGCTCCGCTGAAGAATAAAATGTCGTCCAGAGGCTTTGAGAGCTGCTTTTCTACAATTTCTTTCTGCTGCAAGAGCCTGTCTACTACAAACCCGATTTCTCGATTGCCATACGACACCACAATGACATACACTTTTTCATCGACAGCAATGGTATCCAGTCCGGCTTGCAGTTTGGTGTCTTTATTAATGTCTTCGGTGTTTTTTATGGAAAACAAATCGCTGAGAAAAATCACGGAAATGGTTTTCTTTAAGTGATTGGCTACCAGTCCTTTGCCCACTTTGTGAATTTCTTTGCCCGAAAGTTGAATCACGGCATCGGTATAAGTGAGCGGAATGGCAAATTCCGAATCGCCCATCATGAACAGCAAAGCGGCTTTGAGTGCCATAGACGAAGGCAACGACAGGCTAATGGTAGTGCCTTTGCCCACTTCTGTGGCTATTTGCACCTTGCCGCCTATAGAATCGAGCGAGCGCTTCACCACGTCCATTCCCACGCCCCGCCCCGACACAGCCGTGACCTGTTCGGCAGAAGAAAAACCGGGTTCAAAAATGAACTGCAATACCTCTTCATCGGGCAATAGCTTTGACATTTCTTCTGCCAAAAGCCCTTTTTCTATGGCTTTGCGCCTGATGATGGCCGCATCTATTCCTTTGCCATCGTCTATCACATCTATGACCACAGCGTCTTTTTCACTTTTGGCTCTGATGGTGACATTTCCGGCTTCTTTTTTGCCTAATTGAAGGCGTTGTTCGGGTTTTTCTATTCCGTGGCTAATGGCGTTGCGCACCACATGCACCAGCGATTCGCTGATGATTTGGAGCACATTTCTATCTATCTCGTTTTCAGTGCCTTCAAGAATGAGATTTACTTTTTTATTTTCAATCGCTGCCGTGTCGCGGACGATGCGGTGAAATTTGCTGAAAAGTACGTTCACCTGCACCAATCGTGCATCCATTACAGAATATTGAAGTTCAGAGGTGATGCGCTGAAAACGGCTGAACACGTTGTTTCTTCCGTTGCTGTTTGCACCGGCCAAAGTAATGACCCTATCGCGCTCTATCATCAGTTCGCCCACCAAGTTCATGAGGTGGTCGAGCTTGCGCACAGGTATCTGCACCAAGTCAGAAAAACCAACTTTGGATTCTACTATTTCTTCTTCAAGTGGTTGAAATGCGGTTTCTTGAATGGTTTCTGCTGCGGCAACAGCCGTTTTTTCACCTTTGGGAATGCTGATTTCATGCCCATTGGAAACTGTTAGCGCAGCTTTTTTTCTTGGTTTGTTCGATGTTTCTTCTTTTTGTGCAATTAATGGTTCTTCCGCTTTGTTTTTAGCCGAAATATCTTCCGGAAGTGCGTCTGCACCAAAGCGAGCCACACGAAGCATTACTTCCAGTTTGGTTTTAATGCCTTTGTACTTCACTATAGGCAGTTCGGGCGACTTCACACGGGCAATCATAGCCCCCAAAATATCGTTCGCACGAAAAAGGTCGTTAAAAAGTTTGTCTTCAATTTGCAGCTTTCCGGCACGGATTTCACTGAACACATCTTCGAGCGTGTGCGCCATCTCGGCAATGTCATCGTAGCCCATGCCCGCAGCGTTGGCTTTCAGCGTGTGGGTGATTCTGAAAATGGCATCAATAGCCTTCTTGCCCGTGTGGTCTTTCTCCAACGTGGTAAAAAGCAGATTGAGCTCTTCGCAAGCTTCCAGTGCCTCAGCTAAAAATATCTCCTTTAGTTCGTCTTCTTTCATTAAATGTGTTTGGCCTCACCTCTGACCTCCCGAAAAATCGGGACAGGCTCTCTCTGAAGGAGAAGAGTGGTCGGCTACTCCGGCTTTTCAAAATCGTTTATGGGTGTTTTTTACTTTGTTCCAATGTATTTTCTTAACACATTTGACAACTTCTAAAAAGTTGTCAAATGTTTTTAATCGTTCATATCTTTTAACTTATTGCGCTCACTACATAGGTGGCTATTTCGTTTAGCGGAAGCAGTTTTGACACTGCTCCCGCTTCATAGGCAGCTTTGGGCATGCCCCACACCACACATGAAGCCTCGTCTTGCCCTATCGTAAGCGCGCCTTTCTTTTTCATTTTTTCCAAGCCTTCAGCTCCGTCTTTGCCCATGCCTGTGAGTATGATGCCTATAGCCCTTGCCCCATACACTTCGGCTGCCGATTCCAACAGTGCATCGGCCGATGGATGGTTAAATTCTTTATATACAATATTTGATTCCGCTATTCTTATATTTTTAGTCAATTTTTCCAGTTTTATATTCATATCACCAGGTGCTATGTAGACCACGCCATTTTTAAGGCTTTCGCCCACAGTGGCCACTTTTACTTGGAGGGCTATGGCCTCATCAAGCCTTGAAGCAAAAGAATAGACAAACTCTGCCGGCATGTGCTGGGCTATCACTATCGGTAAGGGCAAATTTTCGGGCAGTTTCGACAAAATATGCTCAATAGCACCCGTGCCACCCGTAGAGGCGGCTATTACAATGGCATCGTAGGCTATTTGGCTATCAAATGTGTGCGTATGGGTGTTCTTTACAGCTTTTTGCTTAGGCAAATTTTTAACATCTACCTTAGCTGCCGACCTTATTTTATTGTAAATTAGTCGGTCAATATCTCGTATTTTGGAGTTGGCAAGTCCGGCAGGTTTGTTCAAAAAATCAATGGCACCGGCTTCGAGTGCTTCTACATAGGCATCCGGATTGGTGTTACCCATCGAACTGAGCATCACTATGGGCGTGGGGCATTTTTGCATGATATTTTTCACAGCATAGAGTCCATCATAGTCTTTCATGGTGAGGTCGAGCAGCACCACATCGGGCTTTATAGCCACAGTTTTATCTACAGCCTCTTTGCCATCAGTGGCCGTATCAGCCACTTCAATGTCCTCACTAGAATTGAGTATGTCGGTAAGCACTATGCGCATAAATCCAGAATCGTCAACCAATAACACGCGTATTTTCATTTATTTTTACTGTAAACTCTTATGCTTCTGAAAGAGAATTAGAAACATACATTATTAGTTTTTTTGATATTTTAAAGTATTTTTAATAAAAAAAGACTACTCGTCTTTTTATTTCTTTTCCCCTATCTCATGTTGATTTTTCTTTTCTGAAAGTGCCGTTTGGGCATTCAGCGAGGTAACTACTTTCTTGCCTGTTTTAGCTTCTAATTCCAATCGTGCCACCTTGGCTACATTTCCACCTTGTTCGGCTACTTTTATACTGTCAGCAAAAGATTCAGGGTCGGTTGCTTGAGAAATATCTTTAGTAGAAGCTTCTGCAAGCATATTTAGAATGAGCTCAGTATTTGTCATATTGTCTCTCAGGTTTTCTTTTTTTAAACCTTTGAGAACCTTATATTCTTTTGTCGTTTTCCCTGACCATGTTTTGGTGATAATGTCCGTAAGTGTGGCAAATTGTTGACCCTCCTTTATTCCTCTCTTTTTCCATTCATCGGTCAATTCTTTTCGAATCTCAATGCTTTTTAAGCGTTGATTAATCCAATTTTCAGAATATCCCAACTTCAAATACTGTTCCAGAGCCCTGTCAATGGTAATTTCAGGGTCTTGCATTTCATCTATTCGTTCTGATGCCAGCTGGGCCAACCATAGCTTAAATGGTTCAGCCTTGGGAGATGGAATTGATTGAATAAGCCTAAAAATTTGTTCTGTATCAGCTACATCGGTTAATCTCATTTTACCGTCAGTAGCTATCATTTTCAACTGTCCGATTTTTTCGGACAGTTGACTACCTTCCTTTTGTAGTTTTATTTTTAGGTCGTTCCAGTACTTTCGAGGACGATCAGTACCTGTTAAAACTTCAATCACATCTATTACTGAGATGTACCAAGTTTCTTTTTCCGCATCCCAAACGGTACGTACCTGCTTTTCTTCAAAAATTGAAATAGAGTTATTCTTGTCCATGCCAAGTAAATTATATCACTTAAAAAACATTACTAATTACACATTAGTAATCACCCCGCCACCACTTCGTTCACTGTGGCTATGAGCTGTTCGGATGTGAAGGGCTTCACAATATATTTGGATGCGCCTCTTTTTAAGCCTTCTTCCACCACCGATTCTTGCCCCACGGCACTTATCATGATGATTTTAGAGTCTATCTCTTCCGATTTCAGCACGTTTAAAATATCCAAACCCAACATATCGGGCAGAATGTTATCGAGCGTAATTAAATCGGGCTGCAACTCTATAGCCATGTCTATGGCCGTTTCGCCATTGGCGGCCTGACCTACCACATCAAAACCGGCAGTAACGAGTGCGTCTTTTATCACCGTACGCATATACAAAGAATCGTCTACAATAAGTACTTTTTTTGCCATAGCTTGCTTAATACTGAATATTTTGATGTTTATTACTGATTTTTTACTTCTTTCCTTCTTCCTTTTTACTTATATTTTACTCACCTCCTCTTTTGCTATTACTTTGAAAATATCTATCAGAATAATAAGCCGATTGGGAAGCTTTACTATGCCTTTGATATAGTTTTTGTCGTTTGTTTGGTCTTGGATAATGTTTGGCGAGTCGTCTATGCTGTCGTCAGCTATGGTGAGTGTATTGGGTACTTCTTTGACCAAAATGCCCATTTTTACATCTTCACTTTCTACCACAAGTGTGTAATTGTGTTTTACATCGGGCTGTTTTGCGCCATTGAGCGAAAATCTGTCTTCAAGGTCTACCACTGCCAAAATATTGCCTCGTACATTGGCTACACCTTTGATGTATTGGGCAGCCAAGGGCACTTTGGTGATGGTGGGCGTAAGCACCACTTCTTTGATCTGGTCTATCGTGAGGCCATATTCTTCGTTGCCAAGTTTGAAAACTATCAGCTGCATAGAGATTTTTTGATTTTAGTTACATAAAAAAGAAAAGAAATCTCTGTGTTAGCTCAGTTTGAACTGGTCAACGCCTTTTTTCAACTCTTCAGCTACTTTAGATAGGTTTTCGCTGGTAGAAGCTATCTCGGTCATGCCCCTGTTGAGTTCGGTAGACGAACTGGCGACTTCTTGTGTGCCAGCAGCCACTTGTTCTGATACCACCACTATTTTTTCAATATTCTTCACCACATTGCCAATGCCTTCTTTTTGCGATTTGGTGGCCTCGAGAATATCTTTTGACAAGCCCAAGGTTTCAGTACTGGAAGTGAAAATGCTGTTGAACACATTTTCCGCCTCTTTTGAAGCCGAGCTGCCGCCATCTACACTGGTTTTCATTTTTTCAATGGCTTTGTTGGCAGAGGCTACATCTTTTTGCACATCTTTTATCACCTTGTCTATATCTACTGCCGATTTACGGGAGTCTTCGGCCAGCTTGCGGATTTCTTCGGCCACTACGGCAAATCCACGGCCGGCATCGCCTGCCCGGGCAGCTTCAATGGCGGCATTGAGAGCTAACAAATTGGTTTGCGAAGCAATATCGGTTATCACATTCAGCGTGCGGGAAATTTCTTCTGAACGTTGGGTCAACACTTCGATAGATGTAGAAGTGGTGTCTGCGGAAGTGGAAATCCCAGACATGTTGTTTACTAGATCTTTAATAATTTTCAATCCATTTTGGCAGCTTTCTTGGCCTTTTTGGGCTGAATTATTGATGATGTCGGCTCTTGACCCCATTTCATTGGCCTGTTTCAAAATAGCCTCTACGAGTTTTGAAGATTCGTCTGTGCGAGCGGCTTGCTCCTGTGCACCATCGGCCATTTGCCTGATGGCAGAGGCTACTTCGGTGGTGCTTTTCATCATTCCTTCCGATTTTTTGGTCATTTGGAGCGATGAAGTGGCCACCGTTTGCGAACTGCGCTCTATTTCTTTCATCAACTTATTTAAGTTTTTGATAGCGATGTTGAGCGCATTTGCCATATCTTGGATGTCGCCTTTGGCTGTTTTGGTCACTGATTGGGTGAGGTCGCCCTGCGCCATGGCCGTCACCAATTTGTTTATTTCCAAAATTGGTTCCGAAATATTTTCAAGAAGTGAGTTGAGCGAGTCTACCAGCTCTTTCCATGAGCCCTCCATATTGGTCATTTTCAATCTTTCGCGCAATTGTCCTTCTTTTCCTGCCAAATTCACTACCCTATTCACCTCATTGATTACAGCTTCTATCACATCGCGCATATCAGAAAGATCATCTGTCACCTTGGCTATTTCACCTGTCAAAGTGATACCTTTGAAATCGAACTTGGCTTTGAAATTCCCTTTTTTTAATTCATTTATAAAAGCGGTAGCTTGCTGAAAACCTATGGTGAATGCTGTAGTATCAGCGGCTATTTTCAATACTTTTATCACATTGCCATCTTTATCAAGAACAGGCGTGTAGGCCGCATTGAGCCATATTTCTTTGCCCGTTTTCGATACTCGTTTAAAATCACCTTTTTGGGTGATACCCTTGCCCAAATCTTCCCAAAATTGCTTGTATTCAAGAGTGTTTATATAAGTAGATTCACAAAATATTCTGTGGTGTTTCCCTTTAATTTCATCAAGACGATAGCCTACTGAGTTTAAGAAATTCTCGTTGGCGTTCAGAATATTTCCAAATTTGTCAAATTCTATCGTTGCATACGATGCATTTACTGCGTTTAAAATCCCTGTAATTTCGGCTTCTTTGCGCTCCATTTCGGCTTTTTGCTCCATCATCTTGGTGACATCGAAGCGTACACCCACATATTTAATGGGTTTTCCGTCTTCGCCCATTACAGGTGCTATCGTGGCATCCACCCAATAGTCGGTGCCGTCTTTGGCTCTGTTGGGATATGTGCCTTGAAATATTTTCCCTGATTTTATGGTGTCCCACATCTCTTTATAAAGACTTTTGGGATTGTTTGGGTGACGCAAAATATTGTGGGGCTTACCCATCACTTCATCTTTGGTGTATTTGGCCAATTCGCAAAACTTGTCGTTCACGTAGGTGATATTTCCGTAAATATCTGCTTCCGACAATATAGCGGCTGCATTCAAGGCGTTTACCCTGGCATCGAGTTCCAATTTAAAGCTTTCGCTTTCTTTCATCTTCCGAGCCAATTCTTCTTGAGTAGACTGCATTTCCTCCATATTCTGCCTCAGCTCCTCTTCTTGCGCTCTCATTTCTTCCATCTGATTTTTCATCTGGAATTCTTGCTTTTTCAATTCGGTAATGTCCTTGATAAAAGCCGTAAAAATCCTTTCATCGCCTAGCTTGGCTTCACTGAGTGTGAGTAAAACATCTACTTCAATACCATCTTTTCGTAGAATTTTTACTTCTCGCCCTTTTCCTAATACCTTTTTCTCGCCAGTTTTCAAATAATTCTCCACACCTTTTGTGTGTTGTTCAAGCATGGTTTCGGGGGCAAATTTGTACATAGGCTGCCCCACGGCTTCTTCTGAAGAATATCCCCACAGCTTTTCAGCAGCCGGATTCCAGTAATTGATAATGTTTTTGGCATCTATAGTCACCACGGCATCTACACAGCCATCGAGTGTGACTTTACTTTTCAGCTTTTCGGATTCAGCTTCGGCCAATTTCTTTTCAAGAAGAGCGAGCTTTTGTTTGAGTTCATCAACGGAAGCTACATCGGTGGAAGTAAGAACAGCAGTGCCGTTTAAAGAAGCTTTTTGAGATTTTGCTGCGGAGGTTGCAGTTGAGGCCATAGTTTTATAGGTATAGATTTAATGAAAATAAAAATGAGCCATATAGAATCCTAAGTATCAGCCTAATACAAAAATAGCCTATCAAGAGTCTACATAAATTAAAAACTTATTACGCAAATATATCAAAAAAGTTTTTATCCACAACATGATAAATATTCGATAAAAATATGATATTCATCGTTGAAATATTAAAAAATTTCGATAAACAAAAAATGTTTCTTAAAGTAATTAGTAACAATTGATTATAATGGTTACACAAGTAGACAAAACCTTATTAGAGTATAAATACCGGTATAAATTTATTTGGCTAAAAATTCTTCAATGTTACTCTTGATTAATTCTACCAATCGCTCTCTTGCTTCTACCGATGCCCAAGCTATGTGTGGGAGCAATACTAATTTCTCAGGGTTTGAAATCTTTAATAGAGGGTTGGAAGCTATCATCGGCTCTTTTTCAAAAACATCAATGCCGGCAGCAGCTATTTTGTTCTCATCCAGTGCCTTGGCCAGCGCATACTCATCTACTATTCCGCCTCTGCCTACGTTAATCAATATGGCATTGGATTTCATTAGGGATAATTTTTCATAAGTAAAAAGCCCTTTGGTGTAATCATTTAAAGGTGAATGAATAGAAACAATGTCGCTTGTTTTCAAAAGTTCGTCAAACGACAAAAGTTTATAAGGTTGCGCTGAATTTTTACCCGAAAGCGAGGAATAAACCACTTCCATACCAAATGCAGTGGCTATTTCTGCTACCCGTTTGCCAATATTTCCCATTCCAACAATGCCTATTCTCTTTCCTGCTACTTGCCAAAAAGGCTTTGCCACGTGAGTAAAAAATTCATTTTTAACGTATTCTCCCGATTTTACATATTGGTCATAGTAAGTAGTGTGATTGAGCAGATGGAAAATCATTCCCCAAGTAATTTGAGCCACGCTGTGGGTAGAATAGCCGGACACATTTTTTACGGCAATGTTCAGCTCTCTAGCCGCTTCCAAGTCTATATTGTTCATTCCCGTGGCTGCCACGCAGATGAGTCTTAAATCGGGCAAAGCTTTCATCTCATTGCGACCTATCACTACTTTATTAGTAATAGCAATAGCAGCATTTGAAAGCCTGTCTACAATTTCAGACGGCTGAGAGTGGTGGTGAAATTGGCATTCACCAAATTGTGATAAAATATCAAGATTTGACACCCCAAACAGCGTGCCGGCATCAAGAAAAACTAGTTTCATAGGTTCTTAAAATTTGTATGTAAATAGAACTTTGTCATGCAAAATGTAAAAAATATTTAAACTTTTTAAAAGCGACACAAATTAGTTTTGCTTGACTACGTAGAATATATCAAACATTTGTTTATCAGTGTTTTATCAATAAATATTTATATATTTCAGTAATAAAAACAACTATAACGGTACATAAATTGATTGTTGTGGGTTTTGATTTGCCAATAAAAAATATATTTTTGTGCTTAGCTCTAAATATCTTTTTAAAAATAGATACTATATTAATGTTGAAAAAACATAAGCTGAGTTCAAATGGCACGCATTAAATATTATTACGATACTGAAACCTGCCGTTATGAACGAGTAGTTACTTCAAAATCGGATTTTTTTATCAATATCACAGGTTTTCTTCTTGCAAGTGCCGTGTTTGCAGGCATTGTTTTTTCTGTGTATATGAAGTTTTTCGATTCACCCAAAGAATTGATTTTACGCAAAGAAAACGAAGAACTAAAACTCAACTACGAAAGCATTAACAACCAAGTGACAGAAATTAATTCTGTATTAAATTCATTAAAAGACCGCGATGATAATATTTACAGGGTAATCTTTGAGACTCAGCCCATTCCTGCTTCTGTGCGCAATGCCGGGTCGGGGGGAGTAGATAAATACAAAGAGTTTTTGAACTTGGAATTTGACAAAAACAAACTCATTACCAATACTTTAGAAAATATAGACGAACTCAAAAAGCAAATTTATATTCAAAGTAAATCGTACGATGAGCTCACTGCTTTGGCCCATAAGAAAGAGGAAATGCTGTCTTCAATTCCTGCTATTCAGCCTGTGAGCAACAAAACCCTAAAATCTTTGGCATCGGGCTTTGGAATGCGCATTCATCCTATATATAAAGTGAGAAAATTTCACACAGGAATAGATTTTGCTGCTGTAAGGGGCACACCTGTCTACGCTACGGGCGATGGAGTGGTGCATATTCCAAACAATAATGACGGTTATGGTAACTTGATAGAAGTTCATCACGGATTTGGTTTTGTGACCAGATATGCACATTTAGATAAATTTAAAGCCCGACACGGACAGCGGGTGCGCAGAGGCGAGATTGTGGGCTATGTAGGCAGCACAGGCACGGCCACTTCGCCCCACCTGCACTACGAGGTGATACGCAACGGCCAATATGTAAACCCAATTCACTATTTCTTCAACGATTTGTCGCCCAGAGAGTATGAAGAAATGCTCAAACTGGCCTCGGTGGAAAACCAAAGTTTGGGATAAACTATGCTGCCCATTCACTATACAGCTTCCATGTCAAGACTTTTCTATTTTTCATGAAAATAATATCATACAATGTGAACGGCATTCGTTCGGCCATGTCGAAAGGTTTGTTGGAATGGCTCAAAGCGGCCAATCCTGATGTGTTTTGTGTACAAGAAACCAAAGCAGAAGCATCACAAATAGAACCCGGTATATTTGAAGCCTTGGGATATGAGCCGCACTGGCATTCGGCACAGAAGAAAGGCTATAGCGGAGTAGCAATTTTCTCAAAAATTAAGCCTAAAAATGTGGAAATTGGCATGAACAATGCCAAATACGATGCGGAAGGCAGAGTAATCCGAATGGATTTTGATGAATTAAGTGTAATGAATGTATATATGCCTTCCGGCACATCGGGCGATGAGCGACAAGGTTTTAAATACGAGTGGCTTGAAGATTTTTATATATATGCACATCAAATAGCCAAAAACATTCCCAACTTGGTCATAGTGGGCGACTACAACATTTGCCACAAGCCCATTGACATTCACAATCCTGTTTCCAACGCCAAATCATCCGGATTTTTGCCTGAAGAAAGGGCTTGGATGGAGAAATTTTTCACATCGGGTTTTCATGACTCATTCAGGCACTTTAATAAAGAACCGCATCAGTACACTTGGTGGAGCTACAGGGCAGGTGCTAGAGGCAAAAATTTGGGCTGGCGCATCGATTACCAATCCGTAACCACACCCCTTTTGCCAAAACTCAAAAGAGCCTTGATACTGCCGGAAGCAACACATTCAGACCATTGTCCTACATTGCTTGAGATTTAATTTATGATTAGGAAAAGAATACTAAAAGTATCAAAATAAACATTATCATGCTTAAATACATAATAATGTCTACCCTGATGTATTCTTTCCATTTGCCATAAAAAGCCAACAATTGATTCATTTTGAAAAAATTATTTGGCTTTTAACACTTTGGCATAAGCTTCGTCATAGTATTTGGTGAGTTCTGTCCAGTCGAAACCAGACGATGCTCTTTCTGTTTTGTTACGCTGATCTATGCGCTCCCTGCGGTTCATTTTCACAAAATTAAATAGCTGGCTCGCCATTTGGTCGGCTGCCTCATGAAAGCCTTTTCCTCTGCGATTTACCACATAAATTCCCTTTTCTTCGGGTTTTTCCACATTTTTCATCACATAATCACCAAATCCAGCCAAGTCGCTCGTAAGTGTGGGCACGCCCGAAGCTATACATTCCAGTGGTGTGTAGCCCCAAGGCTCGTAATAGCTCGGAAACACTCCCAAATGGCAGCCACGCACAAAATGCCCATATTCCATTCCAAAAAGTGGATTTGAAGTAGAGATAAAATCGGGGTGATACACGATTTTAACAGGGTCGTGGCGGTGGTTCACCATGTTTGAGTTTCTAAGAAAGCCTAAAATAGGGTCAGTAGCATCGTTCACCAAATTATGAGTGACCAATGATGGAAGCTCTGAGGTGTGCCAAGTTTGCGATATTCTACGCAAACGCAAGCGCCAGTAATCGTCAACAAATTTATTAAGGTCGGGTATTTTACTCTCTTGGCTCATTGCCGTAGCCATAAAAAGTTTTTGACCTACTTGTTTTTGAATGGCTTCGCAAGTTTCTCTTATTTCTTCCATCACAGCTCTGGTTTCGAGTGCTCTGGGGTTGATAGAATAATAAGGCTGCTTGGTAATGAAAAACATAATGACTTTGGTGTCAATATTGGCTTCTTTCATCTTCCAATTGAGTCGAGCCAAAGCCTCTAACGTGAGGTCAAAACCTTTATTTGTGTATTCAAATCTGCCGGAGGTGAAGAAATAGAGCGTATTGTCTAAGTCCCATGAGTAGCTTTGGAAGAAATGCCCTACAACAAATTCAGCAATTTTGTCTTTGTAGATTTTATGAAGATTTTGAAACTCATGAAGAGCCTCATAACGCTCTATGTTCAATCCGTTGGGTAGAATCACATCGGGTTCGCGCCCCAGCAGTTGCACACATTCGCGGGCTGTCACATCGCTCACTGTAGTAAATATATGTGCCCCATGCGTGGCTGCTCGTTCTATATTTACTTGGGCTTCTATATTAAAATGCTTAGACTCTTTGGCCCAATCCATAAAACCCAAGTGGTCGTAAAACGAGCCATTGTTCATGGCCAAATACCTTCCCAAAAGCGTTGCATGGGTGGTGAAAACTATTTTCACATTATCGAGCCTGTCTCTGCGCATATCAGGAATGGGAGTTCCCGCCATCCATTCGTGAAAGTGTGCTATGATATTTGTAGTCTTGTCTTGGTGAGAGAGTTCCCAAAAGAAATTTTTGACCAAATAGCCAAAAGCCACTACTTGGTCAAGCAATGCATCGCCCGGAGGAGATGAAATGCTATGGTGCTCCCACAAAAGGTATTTTATTTTGTCAATAGAATGGTATACAGAAAAAGGATTGAGAAGAATTACCTTGGGAGTACCCGTCACCATCCATTTGCCATAATATACTTCAAAGCCATTTTCACGCATTTTCAGTACGGCCTTTCCAAAAGGGTCGCTGTAATCGTTGATAGGCTCAAACTCAGCGGCCACGTTTTTGTGTACATAAGGGCCAATGAGACAGTAATTATCGCCCCATTTATCGATAGTAGCGGGTATCTTTGAGCGAATCACGGTGTAAATGCCACCCACTTGGTTACATACTTCCCAAGCTATCTCAACTAAAAGGTTGTTTTTCATATAAAATTGCCCTAGGCGGCAGGATTTCTGTTTTTACCCTTGCGGGCGTTCATAGTTTATATTTTTTTAAAAAAGCGGGAAGAAAATAAATTCTTACCACCGTAAAAATATAGCCTTTATACTAATGATTCAATGAATGGTTGCAATAATATTTTATTTTGGTATGACTTTGCTGATAAAAATGTAAAACAATATAAAACCTTTTCTCAAAATCAAAAGAGTAAAAAATGTCGATTATAAAGAAAAGAGAACGACAAAAAAACATTAAATTTGAGTTATTAAATAAAGTTTGATATGGAAAAGAAAACACCATTTCCCAAAAGCTATACTTCTAAGGGTGCGCCAATTTTGAAAAAAATGTTGGAAGACAAACAATTGGTAACCCAATACATCAGAGAGGGGAAAGATTTGGATGAACTAAAAGATAGAATTAACTTTGCTACTCCCATATAACTATACCAAAATAGGAAAAAACTCCTATGAGTTTATCACATCGGGCGGAATTAAATATAGAACCGTTTTCATAGAATATGGCTACTTATTCTATAATTATGCCGATATACAGGACAAAATATTTACTTTCAACATTGAAGTAATAGGAGATGAAAATACAAACACATCCTTAGACGAACGTGTAGGTATGACCATAGCCTATATATTCTCTAAGTTTTTTGAAAATGACGAAAATGCAGTCATTTATATATGTGATAATCTTGACGAAAGGCATTGGGCCAGAAAAAGGAAGTTTGACTATTGGTATTGGAAATATTCAAACGATACTTTGATAAAAGAAGACGGATATGCTATCATCGAAGGAACAGAAATTATAAGTTCTATCATTCTACGCAAAGACAATCCTAATTTCAACAATATTCTTTTTGCTTTTGCTGAGATAAATCGTAATACAAACAACAAATAAGTATTTTGACATTTACACTCATTACCAAATTACCCAACACAAAATAGACAAAACGTTCGCCTTTCCCTTTCTGCCGTTCACCGACTTTTTGGCCTTTGCTCGCCTATTCTTTATTTCTCAAATTCGATAAGCTCACTAATTTTGATTCATAAATCAAGCCAAAAATCACAAAAAGCTTTGGCCACTGATCAAATTACATCATTATAAATTTAGTTTTTAAGGAAAAAATGAGCACAGAAAATATAAACATCGAAAATAAAGACAGCACTTCTTATTATCATGACCATAACAGCCGTTGGGGAAAGATAGTTGGTGGAATAATAGTAGTGGCAGCAGGCATTTTGCTACTGTTAAGGCAAATGGGCTACGATATACCATTTTGGATATTCACTTGGCAAATGCTACTGATAACCATTGGCTTATATATCGGCATCAAACATCGTTTTCGCCATTTTGGATGGCTTATTCCCACTGCCATTGGCGGGGTATTCATGGCAGACTTGTTGATAGAAGGTTTTTCAATATCTCAATACTTTTGGCCTTTACTGATTATTTTCATTGGTCTTGTGATTATTTTCAAACCCAAACGCAAATTTGATAGGCACAAAATGGAGCGTTGGAAACAAAAATTTGAAAAATATGAACGATGTTATCCCGAATACATGACCAATAGAGAAGACTACATAGAATCGGTCTCGGTGTTTGGAGGCGTAAAAAAAAACATTATTTCTAAAAATTTTAAAGGTGGTGAAGTGACTACTGTGTTTGGCGGTACAGAAATAAATTTGAGTCAAGCCGATATCAATGGTAGGGTAGAAATGGAAATTTCACAGGTTTTTGGTGGGACAAAGCTCATAGTGCCGCCCAATTGGGAGGTGCAAACAGACTTGGTGACTATTTTGGGCGGTATAGATGACAAGCGCAACCTTAACCAAGGCCTTGTGGTAGAGCAAAACAAAATATTGGTACTCACCGGAGCCATTGTGTTTGGCGGCATAGAAATTAAAAGCTTTTAAATTATGTGATAGGTGACAGATGATAAGCAGGATATAAAACCTCATTAAGAAATCACCTATCACCTATCACGTAAAACTTATCACTTAAAAAAATGAACTGGTATATTGTAAAATTAGTATTTAGGGTAGTAAGTGGCCAAGGTGCGCACACCCCACAGTTTGATGAGCAATTGAGGCTCATTTCATCAAACAATTCTGAAAATGCTTACAAAAAAGCATATCTCATAGGTGCAGACAATCAAGAGACGCTAATGAACGACAAAAATACGACCGTAAAATGGGAGTTTATTGGCGTAGCCGACATATCACCCATAGAAGAATTTAAAGACGGAATGGAAATGTACTCCACCACCCACGAGACCCAAGAGCCGCATAGCTACATTCGCTATATCGAAAACAAAGGGCACTATTTGCAAAACAAAGCCAAACTCCAGACCATTCACATCTAGTAAGGCTCAGTATAGCATGAAAATCCCTCAACTTTCGCATGAAAAATTTATATTGGCCACTGCTATCTGGTGGATATTTTGGACTTTGCTCCAAACATATCTACTCATAGATGCGGGGTTTGGATGGGAAATAAGTTTGGCTGATAGTTTTGCCTATTACACATGTCTGGCGGCAGCAAGCTATGCCATAGGTATGCAAGTGAAATATTTCACCCCTGAATCAAAAAATAGGTATTTGCTGTTTCTGTCAGGCTTGGGTTTGGCAGTACTCTGTGTTTTTACGGAAGGACAGATGCTGAAATATTTCTTCAAAAACCAAACCGGCTATTATACCTTCTACGAAAAAACAGCATTGTTACGATTTTCTTTCGCACTCTTGATGATAGAGTTTCGTATGGTAGTGAGCTGGATATGGTACTATCTGCTCTCGGTGCAAGAGAAAGAAAAAAGACAGTCGCAACTCGAAGATATGGCAAAAGAGGCCGAATTATCTCGCCTACGGCTACAACTACAGCCCCATTTTTTGTTTAATAGTCTCAATTCGATAAGCGCACTGGCAGGCAGCAAACCCGAAGAGGCACGCAAAATGATTCAGCAGCTTTCTGATTTTCTCAGAGGCACCATGCGCAAAGAAGACAGCCCTATGGCCACTCTTCAAGAAGAATTGCAACATCTGAACTTATATTTGGAGATAGAAAAAGTGCGCTTTGGACACAGACTTACCACAGAAATACACTGCGATACTGATGCACTCAAAAAAAATATCCCCACATTGCTTCTGCAACCCGTGGTAGAAAATGCCATTAAATTTGGACTTTACGACACAGTAGGGAGCATCACTATCACGATAAAGGCCGTTTTTGAAAATCATTATTTAGAAATCACGGTTCAAAATCCTTTTGACATTGAAACTTCTGATTCCAACAAAGGCACAGGCTTTGGGCTCAGTTCGGTTCAGCGAAGACTATACTTGCTCTTTGGCCGAAACGATTTGCTCTCGGTAGCAAAAGATGACAACCAATTCATTACCAAAATAAGAATACCACAATCTGAATAGAGAAACTAAAACGCCCTTGTTTGGGGGGCCATGACATACCATGAAAGTAATAGTGATAGACGATGAGCCCTTGGCTAGAAGCATAGTGGTTGAATATCTGCAAAGCCACAGCCATATAGAAATAGTAAAAGAATGTGGCGATGGTTTTGAAGGCGTGAAAGCCATACAGGAACACAAACCCGATTTGGTGTTTCTTGATGTGCAAATGCCCAAAATATCGGGTTTTGAAATGCTTGAACTTTTGGAGCAGATGCCAAATGTCATTTTCACTACAGCCTTCGATGAATATGCCATTAAAGCATTTGAAGCCCAAGCCATCGACTATTTGTTGAAGCCATTCAGCAAAGAGCGTTTTGACAAAGCTCTCCAAAAATATACTCAATTACAAAAATCGGAGATACCCCAAACACAGGGCGATGAGTATGCCAAAAAGCAAATTGCCCCCAAAGAAGAAGCTAACAGAATAGTGGTGAAAACGGGAAACAACATCAGAATAGTGCCCACTCAAGATATTTTGTATCTAGAGGCCTATGACGATTATGTGAAAATATACACTCAAGAAGGCTTTTTCTTAAAAAAGAAGACCATGAACCACTACGAGTCGGTGCTCGACAGCCAACGTTTCTTGAGGGTTCACCGCTCTTATATTATCAACATTCAGCAAATTACACGCATAGAAATGCTCGAGAAAGACAGCCACATAGCCATTCTGCGTACAGGCAGCAAAGTACCTCTGAGCAAAACAGGCTACCCGAAACTGAAAGAGATGCTTGGGATATAGTAATCTTTTACCTATTTCATATTTATAAACTGCAAAGGCACACCCACATCTGATTTCCTGAGAAGTTGAATCACAGCTTGTAAATCGTCTATTTTCTTGCCCGACACGCGTACTTGGTCGTCCATCGTCATGGCATCTACTTTCAGCTTGCTATCTTTTATGAGCTTCACAATTTTTTTCGAGTCTTCTTTCTCCAAACCGGCTTTCACTTTTATGGTTTTGCGCAACACTTTTCCCGAGGATTCCGCCTCTTTGCTGAAATCGAAGCTGCGCCCGTCTATGCCTTGTTTAATCCCTCTTGTTACCAACACTTCTTCTATGGCCTTCACCTGCATGTCGTTCATGGTTTCTACAGATATTACCATGTCTTTTTTATTAAGCTCAATTTTGGTGTTGCTGTCTCGAAAATCATAACGATTGGCTATTTCTTTAACAACCACATTCACGGTGTTGTCGAGGGTTTGAATATCTACTTTGGATACAATATCGAACGATGGCATACGTAAATTTATTTATGTTACAAAAATACTATTCCGAATTAAAATGATTATATATTTATCTCGATTTACTTTTCATTCCATAATTTGAATAAATAGTATCCGAATCGCTTACAACTGCGTACATTACACCTAATGAATTTTATTAAAAAAATATTCTATTCGCTTCCATTCCAATTGCTCCTACTCAATCTTAGGCGCAATAGATTGATTCTTTTACTCTGGATTTTACTATTTGCCATCATCACAGGTAAGTTTGCCCGTACCTACGGAGTACCCTACTTGCTGCTCGACCCTGAGTATATGAATAAAGTAGGTTTTAGAAGCTTGCTAATTTTAGGTGTGTCGTTTGGCATTTTCATTATGGCTTATAATATCACTATATATATATTAGAAAGCTACCGTTTCCAGTTTTTGATGTTGAAAAGAAACCCTTTTCCACGATTTTGCTTAAATAATTTAGCTTTCCCCACCCTGTTTGTAATACTCTATGTCTATTATTTTTATCATTTTCAATTGGAACAAGGTAGACAAGACTACCTGACCATTTATAGGGAAATAGCAGGTTTTTTTATTGGGCTCATTTTCACGCTCATCCTCACCATGATTTATTTTAGGGTGACGGGCTACAGGGTGTTTCGCTGGTTTACCCAAAACCTTAATGACACACTCAGCCACCAAAAAATAACCCGTGTGGGCGTGATTCAAAAAATCAAAATGATAAAGAGGAAACGCTATCATGTAGATTATTATTTGGATTTTCCTTTTACACCCAAAAAAGTAGAAAACTTTCAACTCTACGACCGAGACCTCATCACCAAAGTGATAGATCGCAACCACATTAATGCCTTAATGTTGCAAGTGGCGGGATTCTTAATACTGATTACTTTAGGCTATTTCAGAGACAATCAATATTTTCAAATTCCAGCCGGTGCCAGTATTCTCATTTTGGTGGCTACCATTACCATGTTTATGGGCTTTTTCAGCTTTTGGATGCGTGGCTGGACCATGTATGCACTCGTTGCTTTATTATTTGTAGCCAACTATGCCATTCAGTTTCGGATTATCAACCCCGATTATCAAGTGTTTGGCTTGAACTACAACACCAAGTATGCCGATTACTCCTACGAAAGTGTGGCAAAGCTTTCTGATAACCAAAACTATGTAAACGACTACAATAATATGATTGGGGTATTGGAAAAATGGAAATCGAAATTTGGCAAAGAAGAGAAGCCCAAAATCATATTTATGTGTACCAGTGGCGGTGGACAGCGAGCCGCTATTTGGGCCATGCGCTCGATGCAAGCAGCAGATAGCGCACTCAATGGCAACTTGATGAAGCACACCTTCTGCATCACAGGTGCATCGGGCGGACAAGTTGGGGCTTCGTACTACAGAGAATTATTTTTGAAAAAACAGTTGGGAGAAAATATAAATCCAAACGACATAAAATACATAGATAATATGTCGAAAGACATACTCAACCCCGTGGTTTTCAGCTTGATAGTGAATGACATTTTTGTTCGATTCGAAACTTTTTCAGATGGGAAATACACCTATGTGAAGGACAGAGGCTATGCATTTGAAAAGCAACTCAACTTGAATACAGAAGGCATATTAAACAAAAAAGTGGTAGATTATTTGCCCTATGAGGCCAATGCCACTATTCCTATGGTATTGCTCACGCCTTCTATTGTAAACGATGGTAGAAAACTATACATTTCGCCCCAACCCATTTCTTTTATGAATGCGGCTGAAATTCAAAATGCCGATTTGCTCCAGTCAAAAGTAAAGGGTGTAGAGTTTATGCGTTTTTTTAAAGAACAAGATGCGCAGAATCTGGGATTTTTGAGTGCTTTGCGGATGAGTGCTACTTTTCCGTACATTACTCCCAATATCAATTTGCCAAGTTCGCCCTCGATGGAAATAATGGATGCCGGGCTCACAGACAATTTTGGAGTGATAGATGCAGTGAGGTTTTCTTATATTTTTAGAGATTGGATAAAAAATAACACAGGTGGAGTAGTGTTTATGTGCATCAGAGATTCGCCAAAACTCATTCCCATCTCTAAGAAAAAAGGAGTATCGCTTTTCGATAGAATTTTCAACCCCATAGGCTCGCTTTACGCCAATTGGGACTGGATTCAAGACCACAATGATGAATATTTCCTAGAATATGCCAATAGTTTTTTGGGAAACAAAGTAGAAGTGGTGGAGCTGCAATACAGCCCCATGCCCGATGGTTTTGAAAAAGGCAATATTTCACAAAAGGAAATAGACGACTATGTGAATAAGACTTGGAGCCAAAGAGCGGCTCTTAATTGGCACTTAACCCAAAAAGAAAAGGACAATTTGCTCAAAACCATCTACACTCCACAAAACACCGATGCACTCAAAACATTAAGAAAAGCAGTTTATGGGGGAGATTAGTTTTTTTATCTCAATTCCAAACAAACCACATTTTCAACATGATGGGTGTGGGGAAACATATCCACAGGCTGAACTTCAGTAACCACATATTTACTGTCGAGCCATGCTAAATCGCGTGCTTGTGTGGCAGGGTTGCAGCTCATATACACGATGCGTTTGGCAGCCAGTTTCAATAGCATATTTACCACTTTCTCGTCCATTCCGGCACGTGGTGGGTCGGTGATGATGATGTCAGGACTGCCATTTTGCTTCACAAACTCATCGTTCAGCACTTTGGCCATGTCTCCTGCAAAAAATGTGGTGTTCGAGATGTTGTTTATCTGTGAGTTTATTTTGGCGTCTTCAATAGCTGCCGGTACATATTCTACACCTACAACTTTTTTGGCGTTCCTAGCAACAAAGTTGGCTATCGTACCCGTGCCTGTGTAAAGGTCGTATACCACATCGGTCTCTTTGATTTGTGCAAAGCTGCGAGCCACTTTGTATAGTTCATAAGCTTGCAGCGAGTTGGTTTGGTAAAACGATTTTGGACCGATTCTAAATTTCAAGCCTTCCATTTCTTCATAAATAAAATCTCTGCCTGCAAAAGTGTAAATTTCTTGGTCATGAATGGTTTCATTACCTTTGGAGTTGACAATGTATAGCAATGAAGCAATTTCCTTGAAAGTATTTTTCAAATAGTTCATCACGCCTTTTATGGCGTTTTTATCTACGTAAAAAAACTGCACAATCACCATCACTTCACCAGTAGATGCCGTGCGGATAATCAAGTTTCGCACGAGCCCTTCTTGCTTTTTCAAGTCAAAAAAGGAAAGATTATTCTCTAGACAATAGTCTCTAAGTCCGTTTCTGATGGCATTTGAAGGGTCGGCTTGCAGGGAACAATGTTCTATGTTCAAAATCTTATCGAACCGACCGGGAATGTGAAAACCCAAGCCTCTCGACTCTTTATTTTCTAAGGTTTGCTCATGATTTTCAAACCAGCGTTGGGCAGAAAAAGTATATTCAAGCTTATTTCTATAATAGCGGGTTTCGCCCGATGCCAGTATGGGTTTTATAGAAGGTAAAGCTACTTTGCCTATGCGTTCCAGTGCGTCTTTTACCTGCTTTTCTTTGAAAAACAATTGAGTTTCATAGCCGATGTGTTGCCATTTGCAGCCTCCGCAAGTCCCGAAATGGCTACAAAAAGGGTCATTTCTGAGAGCTGAATATGAATGAAAAGCCACGGGAACGGCTTCAAAAAACTTTTTATCTTTTTTAATAATCTTAATATCAGCCACATCGCCCGGGGCTACTCCCTGCACAAAAATCACCATTCCATCAGCCTTAGCCACACATTTGCCCTCGGCTGCCATATCCAAAATTTCAGCCCGCTCTATTATCTGTCCATAATTTTTCATGCTGCAAAAGTAATGAAATATGGAGTTGGCTAATAAAAACCGCGATTGCGATTATAGAAAATGTTATTGTACTTATTCTCTATATACAAAACAATCTCTAAACCATAGCTACAAAGAACCCAAATAAGCATCATTTTGGATGATTTGCCCCTTGAAATGGCTTATTTGGGTTCCTTGTTACAATAATCACTTTAATTTATTGCCAAATTTTATTAGAAAATATACTTCGTAGAGATGAAGTTTGAATCTTGGCTGCTTACTATTTCATTGAGAAGCTTTTTGTTGGCATCGGTAAGCTTGGTAGCCACCATGCTACGAATAGAAAACGCCCTCAAGGCTGCCGAAACAGATAGTGTTCCTTCGGCAGAGTCTTTTCTACCGGTGAAAGGGAAAGTATCAGGCCCACGCTGGCATTGAGCATTGATGTTTACCCTCGACACTTGGTTCACGAGTGGGTCTACCAATCCGGCCAATTCCTCAGCATTGTTTGAAAATACGCTTACTTGTTGTCCATGGTCGGCATTTATTAGATATTGGATAGGCTCTTCAATATCTTTAAACGGAATGATAGGAATTACAGGGCCAAATTGTTCTTCTCTATACACTTTCATTTTATTGTTTACAGGAAACAATACAGCCGGATACACAAACGATTCTACAGAAGTGCCTCCATTTTCGTTCATAACCGATGCCCCATTTTTCTTGGCATCTTCTATTAATTCTTTCAAATAATTTGGCTTATTGGGCTCGGGGAGTGGCGTTAAAAACACATCTTTTTCCCAAGGCATGCCAAATTTAAGCTTCGCAATTTCCTCAGAAAGGCGTTTTACAAACAAATTGGCTACCGATTCGTGTACAAAGAATATTTTCAAAGCCGTACAACGCTGTCCATTGAAAGAGAGCGAGCCAAGTACCGATTCTTTCACTGTGAGTTCTATATCGGCAGATGAAGTAATGATAGCAGCATTTTTGGCATCAAGCCCCAATACAGCTCTCAATCGGTTTGATTTTGGGTGCATTTTTTTGAGCGAATCAGCTACCCTGCTTGAGCCGATGAGCGTGAGCACATCTACCTTGCCCGACTGCATTAGCGAAGGAATAATGGTCATTCCTCTCCCATAAATAGTATTGATTACACCTTTTGGAAAACACTCTTTAAAAGCCTCAAGCAAAGGCGCAAACAATAGAGTACCATGTTTGGGTGGTTTGAAAAGTACGGTATTGCCCATCACCACTGCCGGGATAAGCGTAGTAAAAGTTTCGTTCAAAGGATAATTAAACGGGCCCATACAAAGTACTACACCAAGAGGCGCTCTGCGTATTTGTCCTATAATTCCTTGTGTAATTTCAAATCGAGATGAACTTCTGTCCAAATCTTTCAGAGCGTCTATAGTGGCTTGAATATATTCTACTGTTCTGTCAAATTCTTTGTTTGAGTCACCTACTGATTTGCCAATTTCCCACATGATGAGGCTCACAACTTCTTTCTTGCGCTCAATCATTTTATAGGTAAATTTTTCTAAACAGGCAATTCTATCGGCCACAGACATAGCCGGCCACTCCCCTCGCCCATTGTTATAGGCTTTTACGGCAGAATCCAGGGCTTCCATAGCCTCTTTTTCTGTACAGAGCGGATAACTTCCTATCACTTTCCTATGCAAACCCGTAGAAGTTTTCACACACACAGGTGAAAGCACCGTATGCACATCTCCTTGCCACGTTTTCAGGTCTCCATCTTGTAAATATAGCTTTTGATGTACTTCTTTTTCGAGTTTATATTCTTGTGGTATGGCTGTATCTTCTACAAAAATTGAAGCTATTTGTTCTTGAAATGACATAAATCTACAGTTTAGTAATGTATAAGTCAACAAATGTATAAAGCCTATTGAGCATAGGCAAATTAAGAAACAATTTATAATACTTTGGGCTCTACCAACACCACCATTTCTCTGTCTACCACCACTTGGCCGGGCAATAAACCCTTGGGCTTTCTCACATATTTTTTGGGTGTCACTGTCACCGGAGCCAAAGTATCGGTTTTCCTTTTGGAAAAATAGGCAGCCAACGATGCAGCAGTTTCCACCACAGTTTTAGGAAAAGTTTTTCCGGCTTGGTATTTCACTACCACATGCGAGCCGCTCACATCTTTGGCATGAAGCCATAAATCTTCTTTATGGGCATATTTAAGTGTGAGCAAATCGTTGTTCTGTGCATTTTTACCTATCAGCACTTGAAATCCTTCTATTTCAAATATTTTAAACGGCAATTCTTGCTTTGCCTGTACATCTGTTTTTATTTCTAATTTATTTGCCTTGCCCCATTGCCTCAAAACTTTGAAGTCATTGATGCCCTCCAGTTCTTGAAGCTTAGATTGCCAAGCATTAAGCTCTTTTTCTTTTTGAGAATGATTTTGTAAAAGTTTATCGTATTCTATTTTCCTGTTTTTTGATTTTCTATAATAATTCTCTGCATTTTTTTGAAGTGATAAGATCGGATTTAATTTTATTTCCGTCTTTGTATTGTTGTAAAAATCGAACAGCGTAACCGACTTTTCATTGGCAACTTTCAAGTGAACATTGGCCATCAAAATATTAGCCCATTCTTCAAATCGCTGCCCACTTTCAAAATTTTCTATCTCAGTTTTTACCTTTGAAAGATAGTTTTGTGTCTTTTTTATTTTTTCGGTTAATATTTTTAAAAAGACCGATTTTTCTGCATTAAAATAATAATTACGCCTAAAATCTTCATAAAACTCGTTTGCCAGATTTATAAAATCTACCCCTTTTATTAGAATATTTTCTTGAAAAGGCGGTACATCGGGCCATTGGCATTCAAAATCTGATCGAATATTGTTTTTAAAAATAGCAACAACTTCATTTTCTTTAAATAACACAATATTGGCATTCCTCCCATACATTTTAAACAGCAAACCATACCCAAGCTCAAACACCATAACAAAGCTTCTATCGCCCAATATTGGAAGAATTTCAATCACTTTGGCATTTTTCAACTCTGGGAATAAATCTACCGAATTTTTCTTAGCCCGATAATATTCCTTGGGGAAGTACAAAAGTCCGGCTGCGGGCTGTAAATCAGCAATTATGTATACGTCTTCATTTGGCAAGCCAAACCCAAACACCAGTTCGTCTTTGTTTTGAGAAAAACACTCGACCAAATAAGCTCCCAACAGCTTTTTTCTCAACTGAAAAGCCAATTGATTTAAAAAATCGGCACTTTTGGGCGAAGGACGTTCTATCATTCGGCAAAAATGCAATAAATTACCGATAAGAAGCCGTAATGATTCGTTATTCGTGTTTTAAAAATGTAATTCTTCTTCAAATCGTATTTTTACTATCAATAAACCTTTTTATAGTGCAATTGAACCAATCCTGTGTCGTAATTTTTGACGCTTGAAAGTTGTAATTTTTGCTCGGGGTTTCCTTCTACAAACAGCTTTTTGCCCTCTCCTACCAAAATTGGGATAACTGAAATGATTAACTCATCTATGAGTTGTTCTTTTAGTAATTCATTTACCAACACAGCTCCGCCATCGCAAAAAATATTCTTTCCTTCCTTGTTTTTCAAATCGTTTATCAAGTCTTTAAGATTGCCGGTATAGAAAATTGTTCTCCCCATACTTGGTTTAGGTGTTCTGGTAATCACATAAGATTCTTTATCAGCATGAGGAAAATCTACTTGGGCAGTAACCCAATCGTAGGTTTTTCGCCCCAATATTACTGTATCAACCGTAGAAATAAAGGCTGAATAGCCATAGTCTTCGCCTTCTTTTTCAACAATATTTAGAAAACTCAAGTCATCATTTGGCTTTGCTATATATCCATCCAAACTCATAGCTATGTACAAAACTACTTTTCTGTTGTTATTCATTATTCCCGTTTTTAAAGCTATTTATATTAAAATTCAAAAACATTCAAGAATTATTATTGAACATAAGTCTTGAATGTTTACAAAAATTTGGCATTATAATTTAATGAGTCTTTTCACAACTTTGCCATTTTGGGTTTGGATTTCTACAAAGTATATTCCATTTGCCAAATCGCTAATGTTAAACATATTTCCTCTTATGTCGTGAAGCACTTTGTTTCCTTTGTTGTCTTTTATATTAACTATCATATTGGTTGTATTTGAAGCATTTATATAAATCATATTATTTGCGGGATTTGGATACATATCCACTTCGCCTTGCTCTACGTTTTGGGTGGAAGTAGTGGTTTGTTTTACCACATTAATTACCGCGAATGCTGTATCAGACTTAGCAAAATATTGGTTTTCAAGTGTATAGCCACCCAGTGTAAGTGTACCTACTGATTTAATTTTTATGCGTAAGTTGGGCAATAGCGTAGCTATATCTCCATCAAACGATTCTATAAACCAAGCTATATCACCAGTAGAGTTGGTATTATAATTAATATTAATCTCTAAGTCATCGCCCGAAAGTGTAACCACTGTAGGAATGTCCTTTAAAACAAATTGCGGTTTTTGTTTCAAAGTGTCTGGTTCATATAAATATTCTACTTTATAATTATTTACATAGTTTTTATTATCAAAATCGTATATTCTGACAGTCATTGACACTGTTTGGCCTGTTGTGTCATACACCATGTCTGTAATTGTACCCTCGCCCAATAGCCAATTACTAGCATTTGCCGGAAATTTGGTGTACAATTCATTTGAAATCAAGTTCCCATTTTCGTCAAATCGCTTCTCGGTTTTGTTTATAGAGTAGAGGCTTCTATCGTCACCATAATGGTAATAATAGTCAATTGTGTTCAACTCATTTTTAATAAACTCTCTCATTATTTTCCACTCATTATTTAGTAGAAAAAACGACTTATATTTATTCCCATCCAGTGCAGTAACAGACTTAATATCAAAATTCTCATTATTAAGATCATCAATAATCTTAATATAGTTTTCGCCTGATATTGAACTTGTGATTTCATTATAATTTTGCCAAGCGCCATTAACGTACCTTTGATCTATCGCCTTTGATGGATGATTTGGCCCAACCCAGCCCTCATGTTCTATTCTACTTTTGGGCAAAAAAACTTGGAGCTCTTTATCATAAACCGAATCGCTCCATATTTTTAAATTTCCATCAGCAAAATATTGACTTGTGATTTTTGATACTTTTTCCCATTGATTGGTACTTTTATTGTAGGTCTCAAAAATTTGACTGTTCATGTTTATTCCTGAATTGGTGTAATACACAAATCTGGCACCATTTGAAGGTTTCCAAGTACCATTTTCCCACTCGTGTAACAAATTTCCTACCGGCATGCCATATTCGTTGTAGAGGGCTTCAACCATACTTTCCGGCAAGAATTCCTTTTTTTGATTATCAAAAACATAGTCAATTGTTTTGCCTACTCTATCATTTTCATATAAAATGGTGTCTTTTGACACAAACTTGTTGTTAAGCACATTAAAATGTGTTCCTGATATTCTTTGCTTATTTTCGTTGTATCTGTTTGTGTTAATGTATTCAAGATACCACTCATTTCTTGCACTGTTCCATAAATACCATTTTTCGGTAGTCTTACTATTTGTATTATTTCTCTTGTCGGCAATTGCCGGGTAAAAAAGGCTCAATGACAGCCCTGTAATTATCAATATATTTCTTTTCATATCAGTATTGTATTTTTTTTGACGATGCAAATTTAGATACACCGCATGCTTCAGTTCAATAGCACAAAAAGACTATTTTTCATATATATCAATTAAAAAAATGCGTTAATTTTAATCCTAAAAGAATTTTAACATACAAATGAAGACCGACTTATCCTCTTTGGTTTTAAACAGCAAAAAATTAAGTGAAAAGGGAGTAGATGCCGATTCAGTATTTAACCAAATGGTTTCAGACAATAAGTTATTGCATTTTTTTCTTGAACACGGGCCATCTATCAATTATATCACCAATTACAAAACCCTCAAATACATTTATTTGAGTAGAAATAATATTAAAAATATGCTAGGCTTTGAGCCCGACTTGGTTTTTGAGCGTGCCATGGAGGAAGGAGTGAGGTTCATACACAAAGAATATTGCCATCCGGCCGATGCAAAATTAATGGCAAACGATGCTTTTGCATATATCTATCAAGTATTGAATCAAACACCTCAAAACCTAAGAGACAAAGTCAGATTTTCGGTAAATTGGCGCATTTTACGCTCAGATGGCAACTACATGCAGTGTATGCAGCAGTTTCACGTCATTTCAGATCCTGAAGACGGGCTACCGATACTAAACATTGGTTCAATATCTGATATTTCGCATTTGAAAAAAGACAATAAAATGCTGCTACATGCGCATTTGATTGATGCGGAAAACAAACACCTTTCTTTCAGCAAAGAATTAATCCCCGAAGACAACAATTTAATATTAAGCGACAGAGAGATAGAAGTAGCTAAATTTTTAATGCAAGGTTTAAATTCTGAAAATATAGCCGAAAAACTATTTATCAGCCCTTTTACCGTAAAAGCCCATCGAAGAAAAATATATGAGAAGCTTGAAGTACACAAAGCAGCAGAGCTGGGCCACAAAATGCTGAGTTTAGGATTGGCATAGCTGTTGCAAATCAATACTCAAAAACTCCTTTGTCTGATTTAAGGGTCAGCTTCTTAGTCTGTGAAGCCTCTACCCTACCCACTATCTGGGCATCAATATGGAACGAACGGCTGATTTCAATCATTTTATTGGCCGAAACTTCATCTGTATATATCTCAAGTCGGTGGCCCATGTTAAAAACTTTATACATTTCTTTCCAATCGGTTTGGCTTTGTTCATGTATGAGTTCAAAAAGAGGCGGAACAGGCAAAAGATTATCTTTCACCACATGCACATTGTCTACAAAATGCAGCACTTTGGTTTGTGCACCTCCACTGCAATGCACCATTCCTTTGATTTTCTCCAGTGAAATTTCATTAAAAATAGCCTTCACTAGCGGTGCGTAGGTGCGAGTAGGCGATAATACCAGTTTTCCCGCAGATACCTTTCCAAAACCATTACCTACCTCTATCTGCTCATCAAGTTTTTTACTTCCGCTGTATATCAAGTCCTTGGGCACAGCAGGATCAAAACTTTCTGCATATTTTTCTGCTAAATAGTGTGCAAACACATCGTGGCGAGCCGAGGTAAGGCCATTGCTGCCCATGCCTCCATTGTATTCGTCTTCATAAGTAGCTTTGCCATAAGAAGCAAAGCCCACTACCACTTGTCCTGCTGCTATCCGTCCATTATCTACCACTTGGGCTTTTTTCATGCGAGCAGTCACCGTACTGTCTACGATGACGGTCCGTACCAAATCGCCCACATCGGCTGTTTCTCCTCCAGTGCTGTGTATTTCCACTCCGTAGCTGCGCAGCATTTCCAAAACCTCTTCTGTGCCATTAATAATAGCGGCAATTACCTCACCGGGAATCAGATTTTTATTTCTGCCAATGGTAGACGAAAGCAACATAGGCCCTGTGCACCCCACACATAGCAAATCGTCCGTGTTCATCACTATGGCATCTTGCGCTATGCCTTTCCACACAGACAAATCGCCTGTCTCTTTCCAATACAGATAGGCCAGTGACGATTTTGTGCCCGCCCCATCAGCATGCATGATATTCACATATTCATCGCTACCACCCAAAACATCGGGCGATATCTTACAAAAAGCCTTTGGAAATAGGCCTTTATCAATGTTTTTGATGGCATTGTGAACATCTTCCTTTGAGGCTGAAACGCCTCGCTGCATGTAGCGGTCAGTCATATTTTTATTGTTTTTAAACAAAAACGCCACTCTGAAAACAAGTTTTCAAGAGTGGCTTATTAAAGTGGTCTCGTAGGGATTCAAACCCCAAACCTTCTGATCCGTAGTCAGATGCTCTATTCAATTGAGCTACGAAACCATATTTTATTAATTGGGCTGCAAATGTAGCATTTCTGGCAATGCAAACCAATATTTTTCTATAAAAATCTTTATAAAGGCTTATTTACCTCTTTGCTTTCTTGCAACAGTTTATCTATGTCAAACATCAGTTGGTTCACCTCATTTTCGTTTGTGCCGTCATATAGCCCACGAATATGTTTATTTTTGTCTACCAATATAAATCTTTCTGTATGCACAAAGTCATCAGGACCACCATCGCCCTGGGTGGCAGTGGCATAGTACTGCTCTCTTGCCAATTTGTATATAGCTGCTTTATCACCTGTGAGAAAACTCCATAATGCGTGGTTTTTCACACCTAATTTTTGAGCATAATCGAGCAATACCGCCACAGAATCGGCTTCGGGGTTCACCGTATGTGATACTATATTTACGCCTGCTGTATTTTCATAAGCCTTGTAGACCCGCTGCATTTGTTTGGCCATCTTCACGCATATCCCGGGGCAATTCACAAAGAAGAAATCGGCAACATATATTTTACCTTCCAGATTTTTCTGCGAAATGGTATCGCCTAGCTGATTTATGAGTTTAAAATCGCCCACTTTATGCCACACCGTATCGCCATTGGCTGTTACACTATCCACTCCGAAATAAGGCAAACTTGATTTTTTTGTACTCAAATTAGGCATCATAAAGTAGACAAATGCCAGAAGAGCAGAAAGTATTAATAATAAGATAATAGTGTTGCGCATGTTTGCTAATTGATAAGTGATAAAGTTACAAAGCTATGCTGTTTTCACAACTCGCTTCCGATTTTTATACTGATTTATAGGTTTAATACAATATTTAATAAAAATATTTTCAATTTTATGTAACGTTTGACACAAAAAAGTTGTCTAACTAAGAAATTCATATCTATAAACCTTTTAACAATTTGAAATATGAAAAAGATTTTACTTTCTATAGTATATCTCATCAGCACAATTGCTTTTGCACAATATACAGTGCCTGGTGTTTGGTATTCTTCCAACAAAACTCTTTTAGTAGGGGCTTCAAAAGCAGGAATTGTATTAGATGGTGAGCTGAACGAGATTTCTTGGCAAAATGCAGGGTATACAGTGACGGGGGGAGTTCCACAATTCCCAAATAAAATTGAAAATAAAATGAGTTTCAATGTTTCAGTTACTAGCACACTCACAGGAGTTCCAAGCGATGATGAATTCGTAGGCGATGCTTCTTTCGGGTTATGTTGGGATCAAACAAACTTGTATATTGGTGTAGTTCTTAATAATCCGAAAGATGTAGAATCATTATCATGGGAACCACCGACACATAGTTCTGGAATAGAAATTTTTATCGCAGGTGATAATAATAATAGATATTTAAACCCTAATTCAATTCCCACTGCTACTGGTCTATCATATCAAGATTTTCATTTTGGAGCAGGTTATACAAAATCAACTATAAATAAATACTCTGTAACTACTCCCGGCATGATTTCCATTTATCAAAGTGCTGCATCGTACTACGAGAGCAATTTCAAGACATTTGTAAAAAAAGTAGGAAATGATGTTTTCTTCGAAATGGCTATTCCTTGGGATTCAATTAATAAACCACTATTAGATCCAAATACAAACACTTTGGCTTGTCCTTTTGTAACTAAAGCAGGACGTCAACTTGGTTTTGATATATATTATAACATCCCTAAGTCCACAACTACCTCAGGTGGCAACTTGGATAAAAGAGCTGCCTTCAAATCTTGGAATGCATGTTGCATTAATAGAAATTGGGCTGAAACGATTAATTATGGTACTATAGAGCTTACAGGAGGCAATGGAATAGGTTATTATTATGATGTGAATTTTTATCAACAGAATTATACATTAACAGGGACAACCTCTACTTTTTTAGGAATATCAACTATACCTGATAATATAGAAAACTTTACAATTTCTTATGGATATAACAGTCAAAATAACCAACTACCGGCAGTTCTAGTCAATACAAACGGTCTAATCACACCGCTTAATAATGGAATTTCTACAATATTTGGGACTGCATTAAATTATTCGCCTTGTATAGTAAAATCTGTTACAAGTACTGTCGTTACAGTAAGAGATGTCCCCTCCTTGGAAACTCTAGTAGTGTCTGATGCTTCGATAAGTGAACCATTTGGAAATCTTACTATTTCACCAAACTTCTCTCCTGCCACTTCTTCAAAAGAATTTTATATCAGGGTACTATCAACAACAAGTACCGATTTAGCCACAGTAAACACCACTACAGGTGTGATACGAGCCAATGGAACGGAGAATGGTACTTTAATAATTGAAGTAATACCATATTCCAATGTAACAAAACGAGATACCGCTACAATTATGATAGCCAACCAGCTTACAAATTTGCCTTATACAGGCAGGATATATTTCAAAGAACATGTTTTATGTGGGGGTGCTACTGAATCTGCTACTACTCTAGCTGGATACAGCATAGGAAACAGCCTAATAGAGGTTCTTGCCCTATCTGTGGAAAATAATTGTATTATAACCATTCCTGGAGAGATGTTGTATTTCTATTTGAGAAGCACTACAAACGGAAGTGTACCGGCTACATTCTCCATAATAGAAAAAAATGGTGACCGAACTTATATTAAGCCTAAAGTTACAAGTAGTACCTTTAATATTTTGTGTAAAATTAATAACACGACAATCCCTTCTCATAACGTTAGGTTATATCAATCTGGTATTCAATGTGAAAACAACCTTTATACAGTTACTTGTGCATCTACGATAGCTTCAAACAATAACGAGCTAAATAACACCAACTTTAATATCTACCCCAACCCATCTTCGGGTCAAGTATTTATAGATTGTTTATCACCTTCGTCTGTTCAAATTTTCAACCTTATTGGTGTTATGGTAGCATCTTTTGAAACTCCCGAATCCCATGCCATCACACTCCCAAAAGGCATTTATTTCGTAAAGGTAAATGGTAACAAAACATCCCTTACCAAGAAAATAATTGTAGAATAAGCCCAAACTATTTATAAAACTCCAAATTTTCTTATGTTTGCAAGGAAGGTGTAATGCCTTCCTTTTTTATTGTCATTTCAACACAAACGCTATGAAACTATTTGCTTCTTTTTTTATCAGTTTGGCATTTTTTGCTTCTACTTGGGCACAACAAACTCCACTAATCCCCTCTTGGGCCAAAACTGCTGTGTTTTATGAAATCTATCCACAAACATTCTACGATACCAATGACGATGGCATTGGCGATTTGAAAGGCATCATACAAAAACTTGATTATGTGAAAAGTCTGGGAGTGAGCGCCATTTGGCTCAATCCATTTTACGAATCACCTTTTAGAGATGCAGGCTACGATGTGAGCGACTATTACAAGGTTGCGGCTCGCTATGGCACCAATGACGATGCAAAACTACTTTTTGAAGAAGCGCACAAGCGCGGACTGAGAATCATCATAGATTTTGTACCCGGACACACTTCTGTAGACCACCCTTGGTTTAAAGAATCTGCCAAAGCTGAGAAAAATAAATACTCCAATTGGTATATATGGACCAACTCTACTTGGGACGATGGTGGCAAAGACAAGGGAAGGGGCATGATAAACGGCTATTCAGAAAGAGACGGTAACTTTATGATTAATTTCTTTTGGCATCAACCTGCACTGAACTTTGGCTATGGTGAACCTGATAGCAGCAAGGCTTGGCAACTTCCCGCAAACCACCCCGATGTGCTTGCCTTGAGAGAAGAAATGAAAAACATATTGAAATATTGGCTCGACTTAGGTTGCGATGGATTTAGAGTAGATATGGCCGGCTCTATTATTCGAAAAGATAAAAATGGAGAAGGCTTTAAATTTTGGCAAGAAGTAAAGCAAATGCTCGATGTGAACTATCCACAAGCCTTTATGGTTTCTGAGTGGTCTTATCCAAAAGATGCCATAAAAGCAGGCTTCTCAGCCGATTTTTTACATTGGATACCCGAATACGACAACTTATTTAGAAGAGAAGCATCTCGCAGCCTAAACAATGTGTCTGCCGATGGCAAAAGCTGGTTCGATAGCGAAGGCAAAGGCGACATATCTGCATTTCTTGCAGCCTACATGGACCATTATGAAGCTACCAAAGGAAAAGGATTCATTTCGCTTCCTGTTGGGAATCACGATTTATCAAGAATAAATGTGAACCGCACCGATGAAGAATTGGAAATTATTTATGCCTTCCAGATGTGTATGCCAGGTGTGCCGTTTATTTACTATGGCGATGAAATAGGCATGAAACAACTTTCAAATAACATTTACAAAGAAGGATGCTATCCACCACGCTCAGGAGCACGTACCCCTATGCAATGGAGCACTTCTGCAAATAAAGGATTTTCAAAAGCTGCAGCAAATAATTTGTGGCTGCCTGTTGACACAGATGAAAAAGCCCCAAATGTGGCCGAACAAGAAAAAAATCCAAATTCTATGTTGGCAAGAACAAAAAAACTGGTTGCCATGCGCAGAAACCAAATAGCCCTCGATGCCGATGCCGATTTCAAAATATTATACGCAGAGAAAGATAAATATCCGTTTGCCTTTGTAAGAGAAAAAATGGGAGAAAAGGTAGTAGTGGTACTCAACCCATCAAAAAATGACGTAGAAATAGAAATCCCATTGAAATTTGGCAAAAAAACGCTGCAATTATCAGGCTTCAAAGCATCTCAAATACCAAGTACAAAAGGCACAAAAATTAATCTTAAAGGTATCTCCTATGCAGTTTACAAAGTATACTAGTGCATGTATATGTCTGCTCTTTGCCGGATATATATTTGCTCAAAACGAGCTCACTATCAATGAAAACGGGCTTATTATCACTGTTTCGGAAAAGGAGTTTAAGATAAAAAAGCCATTGGCATCGTACACAAAAGGCGATGAAAAGGGCACCACCAGCATCCGTTTTGATACCAAAAAAGAAAAAGATGCTAACAAATACCCTACTAACAGCAAAACTGTATTTGGGAACAGAAATTTATGGGCAGATAGTCTTTTCAAACGCGACAGAGACCTTGGTCAAACATTTTATTCGGGCAAAAAAGCGAAAGAAGTTACTGCTCTCATATTAAAAGTAGGTCCGAACGATCCTAAAATACCTTCAAAAGATATTAAAATCGCTATCGAGTTTTTTGAAGTATCAGGATTACCCGTATTAAGGAACAACGATACACCCGGCTTCTTAGGCAAATTTGACAGAGCAAATGCCCCTGAATTAGACGATTTTATCGATGGTGAGATATATTCACCAATAGGAGTGGTTACAGGAACATTACCTCAAAACATAAAAGCGAATGATTATATCAAATTCCAGCTTAGCAAAGATGCAAACATCAAACTGGAAGCCGACAAACAATATGCTTTTATGCTCATGTTTCTTGAACGTGCAGACGAGTGTTCGTTGAGTTTAGCCAATCAATACTATGGTAGTTATGCTCCCGATGACAAAAACAAATTGAGATTTCATGCCATTAGGCGCGAAGGTTTTCCTGATTTCCCCGATGAGTGGCTCGACCGCCTTTATCAATCACCCGGCACTTTTGGATTTCCTGATGTGTGCACCTACAGAGATTTATATTTCATAGTCCAAGGCAGATAAAAAAGCCATCCTAGTTTTGGATGGCTCAATTTTTACTTTAACAAATAGCTTTTAAAATCTTCGTAGCTGTTTTTCATCTTAATAGAGACTTTTTTCTTATCTATCAAATCACTCAAAGCATTAGGCAAAGTTATCTTGGCTTTCAAATCAGCATCGTAGGTGTCAATAAACTTGGCAGGATGGGCTGTATGCAGTATCACCGCATTGGCATTTAGTTTATTTTCATTGATATATTCTTTTGCTCCAAGATAGCCTACAGCACCATGTGGATCCATAATATAGCCATAATTACTATATATTTCTCTCACAGCTTTTCTTGTAGCCTCATCAGAATACGAATACCCACTCACCGATTTCCTCACATTGTCTGCATTCTTGCCAAAAAGCTCGTATATCCGGGCAAAATTGCTAGGATTTCCTACATCCATAGCATTTGATAGCGTAGCTACAGAAGGTTTAGGTGTAAATTCGTCCGTCTTTAAAAATTGAACAAAAGTATCATTTGCATTCACCGATGCCACAAAACGCTCTACCGGTAAACCCATTTTATTAGCTATCATACCTGCACATATATTCCCAAAGTTTCCGCTAGGCACTGAAAAAACGGTAGGAAGATTATTCCCTGCCTTTTTAAGCTGCGCTATGGTGTTGAAATAATAAAACGATTGAGGAATTAATCTGGCTATATTTATGCTATTGGCCGATGACAGATTTACTTTCTCGGTGACATCATTGTCCAAAAATGCCGTTTTCACTAATTTTTGGCAATCGTCAAATGTACCATCTATTTCCAGAGCCGTTATGTTTTCTCCTAGAGTAGTGAGCTGCTTTTCTTGCAAATCGCTCACTTTGCCCGATGGATATAGTATAGTGACTTTTACGCCTTTGGTTTTATAAAACCCTGCTGCTACCGCCCCACCGGTGTCTCCTGAGGTAGCCACTATGATATGAATCTCTTTGGAAGATTTTTCTAAAAAATAACCCATTAATTGGGCCATAAATCTTGCTCCAAAATCTTTAAAGGCCAATGTAGGCCCATGAAAAAGCTCCAGTACATAGGTGTTTTCATGAAGTTCAAACAAAGGAGCATCGAAAGTAACAGCCGCTTTCACTATTTTTTGAATATCAACTTCCGCAATATATCCTTTGAACAATTCCTTACACACTTCAAAAGCTATTTCTTGAATAGAAAAATCACCCAAATTTTCAAAAAACGACTTTGGCATTTGCGGTATCGCTGTAGGCATATACAATCCATTGTCGGGAGGCAATCCACGGAATACGGCTTCTTCTAGTTCTACTATATGGTTTGGATTATTGGTTGAATATAATTTCATTGTAACAAAAGCCCTCAACCCTGACGGGGCTAATTATATATTTCTTTAATATTCAAGGGTTGATTCCGATTTTTTAAGGAATGAATATTAGATTGTTTTAAAAGAAAACTTCACTAAAAATTAGCGTGCGAAGTTAAAACAGATTTTCCAAAAAATTAAGCACAGTGTAAAAGACTACTGTGCTTACAGAGAGTTTTATTTAACAATTGTTACTTTTTTTACCAAACTGCCTATTCTCACAAAATACATTCCATTAGGGTAGTCGGCAGTGCGCACCTTTATTTCAAGCGATTCTTTGGGTATAAATCCACTTTCTATTTTATTACCCAAGAAATCGTAAATAGCAAAATCCATTTTCTTGGCCAACTCTCTATTAAACTGTATGTTCAACTCATCTGTAGCCGGATTTGGATAAATTAACACATCTTTGTCTGAAATATTTTCAGCTGTAATAGCCGATGATATTGCACCAGTAAATGTGCTCACATACATTTTAGGACCATTATAACCTGCTTGCAATATTTCTTTAGTCTTGTTATTTTGCAAATAAGCTACAACACCAAGATTGTTCTTGTTTGAAATAGAATTATCTATTGCCCAGTTTTGAGCTACCGAACGAGTGCCGCCTTTTGTCATTTTCCCCCTAAATAGCTCTCCTGCTGCATCAGGAAGCATTTTCCTGTTTACCCAATCAAAACTTGATTTACCACCCGTCCCAATCACGCCTGTCACATCTCTTTCTACTACTGCTATATATGAAACCAGTTCTGTGTTATCATCGCCATAATCTTCGAGCGGCACTATCTCTAATTCTGCATTTATTTGAGTTCCGTTATTTGAGATCCTCATATTCAAATCAAATTTGGCCGACTCCAAACTTCTTTTCACAATACTGTTATTATCTAACAGTACAGATAACCCTGAAAATTGATTCCCGTCTACTACTGACCTTGGGACTGATTGGATACTATAGCAACTTGTTCCGTATGGTATGCCC
>ERZ1066134.242-NODE-242-length-41500-cov-34.558813_pt1 | contig 41500 bp, 27 predicted proteins | sample MGYA00382781_ERZ1066134 | MGnify/ENA primary metagenome ERZ1066134 (study PRJEB33369, sample SAMEA5778364) | biofilm metagenome | biome: Industrial cooling water; feature: Water cooling tower basin; material: Biofilm | place: United Arab Emirates | collected... | reverse complement strand
CCTTCCCTGGCATGAATCCTTATCTGGAACAGCCAGCCTTCTGGTCGTCGTTTCACACCCGGCTGATGGTGGCGATCGCGGATGCCATTGAGCCACAGCTCAGCTCCCACTACTACGTGGACGTGGAGACTCGCACCTATCAAAGCGATGAGAGCGACGAGGAATTACTGATTGGGATCCCAGATGCGATCGTCTTTGCCAAGCAACCAGATCCATCCGTTCCAGAGGTGCCCGCTACGAAGGAGACCGTAGTTGCCACTCAACCTCGTCCCGAAACGGTGGCAGTGCCCATGCCGATTGAAATCAAGGAGCGCTACCTGGAAGTACGGGAAATGGGCACAGATGCAGTGATTGCCGTGGTTGAACTGCTATCCCCCAAAAACAAGCGGGCTGGTGAAGGACGCACAGCATACGAGAAAAAACGGCGGTTGATCTTAGGGAGTGAAACCCATCTGGTGGAATTGGATCTGCTGCGAGGGGCAAAGCCGATGGCGATTTTGGGCGTGCGATCGGTATCCCCCTATCGAATTCTGATCAGTCGCAGCCAACGGCGCCCCAAAGCAGAGCTTTATGGAATTACGCTTCAGCAACCCTTGCCTAGCTTTCCCATTCCGCTGAAACCGGAGGAAGCAGAACCGATCGTTCCCTTACAAGAAGTGTTTGATCAAGTATACGAGCGAGCACGCTATGACACCCGCATTGATTATCACCAACCGGTTCCCCCGCCCAAACTATCCGAAGTCGATCAGGTGTGGGTCGATGAGTTACTGGCTCCGATTCGAGGTGCGTGATGGCACGTCCCGACCAAGAAAAATGTCGGCTTTGCTCGAAGCTCGATTCCCAGGAAGCCCAACAGCGTCATGGACCAAATGGTGACGGCTGCTGGAATCCAAAATATTGTCATAACCGCCGTTCCTACTATCGCCATCGGGGAGTCCGGAACCATATCCGCAAACAGCGACGACGGGAACAGCCATCCGAATCCACGTTATCAGAATCTGGAGCTTCCTCATCTGCACGGGTTGCAACCCTGGAGGTGTTAGCTCCTGCTGTTCCCGCTGCGGTCGTTCATTGGTATCGGGTCACAAAGGATGCACCCCTTCATGCCCTGGGTGCAGAACTCTGGGTAGGTAACGATCGGGTTGCCCAAATTGAACCGGTTCACTGTTTGGGCTTGACCGAACTGCAAGTCAAAACGCTGTTGGTTCGGATTTTAGATGTTTTTTCTCAGCACAGTGGCATCAAGGTAGAGCGCTTCCGCTCATCAGTAGAATTGCATCCCCACAATTGCCCAATTCGACCTTGCCCACTCTACCCAGAGGTGAAACTGTAATGGAAGTGCAGCAGTTAGAGCTTGACCTGTGGCAATCTTTGGAGACGGCATCTCGGTTTCCAGAAACGGCAGATTTGCGATCGCTCTGCACCGCCTTGGAGCAAACCATCACGGAACAACCGCTTGCCGAGCAACTGGCGGTTGCCGGAGACGTGCTAATGCAGCTCTCGGAAGTCTACGCTGCGCGAGCAGATCTGATGTTTTCCAGATGGGAACGTCGGCATAATCCCCAGGAGCCAGTGGTGGATCTGGAAGGTTGCGTCGATCTGTTTGTCCAGTCGCTATCGCTGGATGTTACGGATCTGTTTGAGGAGCCAGAGCCGCTACAGTATCCGTCCAACCGCAAGAAGAAAACGCTCAGCCAAGAAGGTTCTGTTGTTGGGGAGGTGGATAAGGAGGCGCTCTTGAACTGGGTAGACCAGATGGAGCAGGAACAACCGCTCAATGAGCTACAGATGGCAGAGCAGATCCGGGAGCTGGCGCACGGGGAGAGTGTGGAGGAGTGGGTGGAGGTGATCGCCCAATATCTTCAACATCTTCACTCAAATATCCGTCTACCTGATTTACAACAAGCCTTAAAAATGTCAATCGTCGAGTTATGGATTGGTTTGCTATTAGGAGGATTCTCTTTAGAACAGCAGGGTGAATTTTATAATAGCCAAACTCTCTGGATTACTGGTGCTAATGAAGGCGTATAGCGCTACCAGTCCAGTTGAACATATGCAGGTCATTCATATATTTACACCATTAACTGAGTAATGAAAAAACGTCCTGATGAATGAGTTGATTAATATGGTTATTAACACAACTGGCTAGAGATTGACTATGTATAAGTAATCCAATTTCCATATTCAGAGTTAAAGCATACCCAGTTAAATTGGCACTGGAAATAAGCAAGTTATTGCCGTCTGCGATCGCACACTTCATGTGAAGTGAACCATGTTTGCCGTCTTTGCCTTTAGGTCGTTTAGATTTCTCCCAAATAAACACCTCAGATCGCTGGGCGACTTCTGCTCCCAATCCTGCTACAACTCCAAAAGGAACCTTACCCTCCCCAACTTCTGGAGTTTCGGCAATGATCCGCAAGTGTACTCCTCGATCCATTGCGGCAATTAATGCTTCCGCAATATCGGGTACTTTATAAACCGCAAAACTGACAATCGTTAGTTCTCGTTGGGCTTCTTGAATTAACTGTTTGAGAACCTGCTCTGTTTTCCGAACCGGGATATTGGAGACATCAGGACCTGTCCATACAATTTCGGCGGAAAGCGCAGAGTGGGCCGAGGCGATCGCATAAGCGGTTGAGCGTAACGCAAAAGCAATAGATTGGCTATCTAAGTTTGTTGATGCCTGATGCCAGTCCTCCAAAAGCTCAAGCACAGCTCGCCGAAAATTGAGGTTCGGCAACTGGCTCAGTACCCTGGCTTTCAATTCTTCACTGTAAGACCCTGCGGATTCTTCCAGAAAGTCTGCCAGAGAATTCAATGCAATCGGTGGTAGTTCTTTCGCAACCCGGTGAATTGAACTGAGTAATTTTGAGTTCACGGAGTGGCTCTCCATTATTGAAAGAATGCCAACTGTTGACGATGCAGCGTTGGGACAAGCAGCGATCGGTCTAAGAATTTATTCCCTCTTTCACATGAAGTTTCAGGACTGAATAGACAAGCATGGCAGGCTGCCCAATGTAGACAGGCATTGCCTTGAAGTGGGTCATGTTCTGCACAGAGGGGATCAGAGGCGCATAGGCGTGTTTGCTCTAACGCTTGAGCAATGTGGTGTCCCAAAATTGCAGGTTCTCCCAGACTGACTAGTCCCCCCAAGGTTCCTTCACTATCTGGTGCAGCAGTGTAAATCAACAGTCCTGCTTGCGGGCCATCTTCGTCATTAACTGGCTTGGAATAGAGCCTTTCACGCAAACTGGCTGCATTGTAACCACACTCGATCGCCAGTTGCCGCATCAAGGCATGGGAGAAGGAGTGAATCAGCATGTAGCGAATGCCAGGAAATCTGATTTTCAGTGGATCAAGTCCTCTACTTTGGCACCAACGTTTATGTGCTTCCCAGGTTTGTTTCTGGTGTTCCTTAATAGCAGATCGCTGCTCCCACTGCTCCAGTGAGGATTCATCGAACTGTAGAAAAATTCCCTCTCCCTTCACTTCAGTAGTTGGAACCCACTGGGGAGCACTTCGGCTCAGCCTGACTTGATACTCCTCTGGGATTTCTCCAGCGTCTTCAAAATCGCCGGGAGATTGAATCCGAGTGAAGCCGATCAGGGATTGAACCTCCCGGAGGCGTTCCACTAAAACAACTTGAGTAAACCATTTCTCAAAGCCTTGAGGCGGTGGAACTGGACGAAGCTGAAAATCTTTCGTATTTTTGCTGGAGTCTGCTGTGGAGAAAACTTCCCACTCTGGAGTCTTTAAGTCATGGGTTGTGTCACTCTCTGAGCTTCCTACTTGCCGTCTTTGGATTTCTTGCCAAATGTCATCAATTGAATATTTGGCGAATTCTTGAAGTTCGCCTCCTGCCTGAAATGCATCTAGCAGAATTTTAAGAACGTCGGTACTGGTTGCCTTACTCAACCGGGTCCAGTATTCACCCACCAACTCGCCCAGTTTATTAGACGCAGTCGGAATCGAGAGCGCAGACAAGCTAATACCAAACCAGCTATTAGAAGCACCGAGCAAAATCCCTCGCATTTGTTGGTCACAGCGATCGTCAAAGCTACGAAGATGGGGATGCCGTCCCCGACAGCGAGGCATTGTTTTTTTACCTTGTTCTCCAAAGGCATCTGATAATCGACGGGGTGAAGCGCCACAGCCCTCACCTTCGCACTTGACCACAATATCAGCCGCTGTCCCCGAAATCCCGTATTCCTCCAGCCGCAAAGGTCCCCGGCAGTTCGTATTACCGCGATGGACAAAGTAAAGCCAGGGAAAATCATCTAAGTGCCCATGTTCACAAGCGACCAGAAAGCGAGCGGGTATCACCTTGGGAGGTTTCCCTGGTTTGCGGCAATTTTTGTGGATGTAATAGCTTTCTTGAGGACGGTAGGGATTGGACTTGAGCTCAAAATATCCCCCCTGTAAGGGAGCCAGAAAATGACAGTAGGGACAAACCATCCAAGCTGGAAAGGGCGCTACGGGAATTCCAATCCGAGCGGCTTCATCAAAGGGATTAAAGCCACCAGAGTCCTCTTGCAAAGACATAGGAGGAGATTTTAGTTGCTTGACCTGCTTGCCTAACTCTCGTCGCACTGCTGTCAGAAGCCGTTCCTCGGCAACCTCAATGCCATAGCGATCAGCCCAATCCTCCAATCCCAGCACCATGACAGAAAGGTTTGGGAGGTCAACCACTGCCCCAACCCCGTAGGAGAAGAGAATTTGACTGGGGCGCAGTTCCCCAACACGGTACTTATAGTTTGCCTGGGTCATAGTTCAGATGGGTCAACGGACATGGGTTGAGGTAGACGACTAAAGTCCTCATCAGGGACGCTATCGGTGAGAATGAGTCCGATTGTTGGCTCCACGTTTCTGAGGGAATTGAGACAGGTAAATTCTTTCCAATCCCCTTTTCCGGCAGGCTTCAGAAGGTCGATCGATGTCCCATCCTTTGAAGCAACCTTGTACTTAAGTGTGCCGCCACCTGGGGTATTTTGAGCACTGCTCAACCAGACATCGAGCTTTGATTTCAGTTCTTGCTGAACGTAATCTGCAACTTTGGTATTAGCTACCAATCCAGCTCGCTGCACGATCGCGTCGATCGCAGCTTTTAAAAACGGATGGTTCGATTGGATTCTTCCTGCATGATGGTTGGGATTAAAGTCTTGACCCGATAACCGGATCAAAGAAACGAGTAAAGCACTCAGTCCCCGGTACAGGGCACCGGAGGAAAAGGGAGTAACTGATAAAGCTTCAACATGCTGGTAAAACGTTGCATGGTAATGAGCAAACCGCTCATAGTGTGACAAATCTCTGGGACGTGCCCAGTTATAAACGGTAATGACTAAACCAGGATAAGTTCTGCCGACTCGCGAGGTTGCCTGGATGTACTCCGCCGTATTTTTGGGCTGACCACAGGCAACCATCAAACCTAACCGTTTCACATCCACTCCAACAGAAATCATATTGGTTGCCAAAATGACATCTAGCGGATCACGTTTGTCTACTTTCTGATTGTTCTTCCGTCTGGCACGGTTTTCTGCTTCTTGCGCTGGATCAAACGTCGTTTCCATCCAATCCAAAATGTCTGGAATTTCAGTTGAATCCTTACGGGAGGTCAACTCATCCATCAGCAACCGGGTGCGTTTGGCTAATCCCCGCTGATCCATCTTGACAAGCCGGGAACGGATGTCATCATCTACTAAGCGCCGAGTTCCGCCTAATTCTCGTAGGGAGTTAAAGTAGCCAACGAGTGTCATCCAGGGGTCGGTCTTGGTGCCATAGCCTTTAGTTTCATAAAGATACTGAGAGGCAGATAGAGAGGCAACATAAACTCGAATCAAGGCAGCCTTAATTCTGCGACCAGGGGCACAAATACCCAGATAACGACGACCAGGATGCGCCTCGCTGGGCTCCCGTTGACGGGAGAAAAAGTTGTCTTCAATGTCTAATCCCTGTGGAGGAAAGACTTGCACTTTGCGGAGAAACAAATTGTGAACTTGAGCATTCGCTTGTCGAATCGTAGCAGTTGAGGCAACCACTTTGGGGCGGACTAATTTTCCATTCACTGTCCAGGAGGCAAGCTGATCAACTGCCGTTTCATAAAGTCCGACCAAGGTTCCCAGAGGACCACTAATCAAGTGAAGCTCGTCTTGGATGATCAGATCTGGGGGTCGTAGCAAGGGATGCGATAAGGTTTTAGCAGCAGGTAGCGCGCTCGTCTTTTTGTGAGAATCCTTATCATCTAAATCAGGGGAACGGAATCCATGCCGTTCACACAGCCCATTCACCTGCCCAAATAACATCTGGACTTCCCCTTTCCAGGGCATTTGAGCAAACTTATCGACGGTAGCAATCAAAAGTGTTGGTAAGCGACGATAAATCTCCTCGTCAACCACCAACACAGGAAGCCCTTCACCTTTTGAGAAGAGACAGCGACCTAGTGAATCACCACAAAAAATGCGAGTGCGCCCATCCCCTTTTTCGACTGAAGTGACCTGGATGTGCTTACCTGGTTCAATCCGAGTACCACACCAAGGGCAGTTTGTGAGCTGATGGGGAGAACCACCTCGGTACTGCTGATGCTGTCCCCGAATCTGTTTAACGAACTCCTCGCTCTGAGCTGTGTAATTTGGAGTGCTGCGTTCTCCAACCCAAAGCCCGATCCGAAAAGGCTCTTTACCCCATATATCTTCATCGTCGCGACGGATTGCCTCACAGGCACAGATCAAAGCAGTTGCTCGTTGAAACTGCTGAAGAGTCAGCAGTCGGAGTGTGTAGCGCATTAAGACGGCGACACCAAACTCACCACTTCGACCTTCGATCGCCCCCTGTAGCCGTCGTAGCCCAATCGTATAGGCTGTCAGCCCCAGATAAGCCTCAGTTTTTCCACCACCAGTTGGGAACCAAAGCAAGTCAGCGATCGCATCAGTCGGATGAGTTCGATCTGGATGATGCAGGTCAGTCATACTGGGCAAATTCAGCAGGATAAAGGCAAGCTGAAATGGATACCAGCGACGGTTCTCATACTGATCGATCGTTTCCAGTGTTGTCTCGTTCCCTTGCCGTTTCTGCTCAGAGTAAAGGGAGTGAATCCGCTGCTGCCACATTGCCCGGTTCATGAACCGGAAAGCCTCGGCTGCTTGAACATCGGTTTGAAGCAGAGACACGCCTTCCTGAATTCGCTTGAGGGCAATCCGGCAATTTTGGATGACAGTCGCAGCAGTATCTTGGTAAGTCAGTAGCCCAGAACTGGGATCTGAGATTCGGGTTTCCTGCTGATCAATCCAGGTTTTATAGGCATTGATCAGGGCAGTTAGCTTAACAGAAAGGCTACCTGTTGGGGTTTCTGATAGCTCTTTCATGTCCAGGACTAACCCTGCAAGTTCCGGAATCTCCTCTGCGGTCGGAGGGGCTGTCTTCGGTACTTCGTAAACTGGAGCCACGCTAGTTGAGAGGCAAACTGCTTTTTCGGTTGTATGAGAAGCCAGTTCTGCCTGAACGCTAACGCCATGCCCGACAGCAAATTCAACCTGCTTACGGTAAAGCATTGCCATTGCTTGCGCTTCAGCCCGGATCACTGGGTCAATATTTTGAACAGTCGTAGGCAATGGATTACGAATAAAGATGGGTGATCGGTCAGGTGCCCGAACGCTTAACTCCGGTTGAAATAACCATGCTTCATCCCGACGTTGCTTGGGTTCGTGCTGTCCATTCACGAGAAATAGCGTAATAATCCAGTCTCCGTTGTCCTGTTGTCGCGATCGCCCCCGAATATAGACATCAGGACCCGCTTCGCCCATCACAATCCAGCGGAACGCTTCGCCATTTAAAGGCAATACGGTGCTGCCTCTCATTGGGTAACGTTTCCAAACCAGCTTGGAATTGCCGTCTTCCTTTGGAAATTGACTGGCTTCTCGGCGGTAATTGCCCCACTCTGCTGTGATTTCAATCGCTTTGGCTTCACCACTGACACAGAAGGTCATGCCAAGTGAGGAAGGAAACATTGCTGGGGTAGAGGTTGCAATTGTTTCAGTAGCTCCCTCCTCCTGATTGCCCTTGTCGGCGATCGCCAGCTCGTCTTCCTCTTCAGGCTGCTCACCTAATACAGTTGCTTGACGATACTGAGGTGCCAACAAGCCAACCAGATACCGATCTTGAACACTGTCCTCCTCTACTTCTTCTTCCTCACCCTGGGCTGGTCCCCGTAAATCTTTGAGAATGGCATCCTCTAGTTCAGCCCGGATATCGTAAGCAGATGGGATTCTTTTGGATAGGAGCGACTCCGTTGCATTTGCATCAGATGAACTGCTATTTTCTGTTAGCTCAACAGTTTGTTCAGCTACTTTTGAAGACTCCTCAGCAACCTTTTCTTCGTCTTGTACATATTGGAGTTCTAATAAAGTGCCTTGACCATCAGAAGCTTCCCCTCTAGAAGGAACCAATTCGGCTTTAAACAAACTGTCCTGTTGCCAGATTTGGGGAGTAATCTTTGAGGGATTAGCAGATGATTTCTGGCGAGATTTTTTAGGCTTTTTACCAACTTGTTGTGAAAAGAAACGGCTGATTTCTGCCATCACAGAATCTGCCATTGACCCATCAACACCCAGTACATCTGCGTCATTTGACAAATCAAGCCCATTTAACAGCGTAGTCAAGGCTGTCTCTGAAACAGATACAACCGCACTCCAATCAAGTTGGACTGTGCGATCGCGTAGCTGCTGATTAACAGCCGCAAGATCCAAATCCCCAGGGAGAGTAGCAGGCAGTCGAAGGCTTTTCATGCGTTACCCAAATTCCAGAACTGAGGATCAAAGTCTTGCAGGAGGCTGCCTGGTTGGTGAGCCGGAACGAGAAGCATTAGGGCACGCATTGCTCTGGTCATGCCCACAAACAGGGTGCGACGTTCGCGCATCAGAATCTCTGCGATTTCCTCGTCTGAAAGTTTCTTGGTTACTGCTGAGAAAGGGGAATCTAGAAAACCTGCGATCGCCACGATCGGAAACTCCAAGCCTTTCGCAGCCTTGAGCGGCAACACTTTAATGCCCTTACAGTTTAAGTTCAGTTCTCGACTGGTCATAAACGTTGCCTCAACTCCCAGGTAGTTAAGCTGTCCTGCTATATTCTTGCCAGATTTTTCCGTAGGCGTCAGTATAGCGCAGGCTCCTATCCCCAGGCGAAACTCCCGAGCGGCAGTGCGGCAAAACTGAGCCAATAGAGAACCTTCGGAAGGGCGATCGGCAACCGCGCGGACTACTGGTAAGGGACCTGTATGAATATAGAACCGTTCAATCCTGTCTTCGTCCAGAATGCCGTCCTGCAAATAGGATTGAGCAGCTTCCCCGACTTCTTGAGTGGTACGATGGTTCATCCTCAAAATGCCCGTGCGTCCAACAAATTTAAGGGAGTGATGCACCTCAGACCACCGGAAGCTGTTGCCATAGATCGATTGATTGGCATCAGCGGTGACGAACAGCCGATTTGGTTCGCGGCAAAGCCCAACCAAAAAGCGCAGCACAACAGGGCTGAGATCTTGGGCTTCATCCACAACAACCGCGTCATAGACAGGTGGAGCTGGCATGGTGTGAAGGTGATCGAGGGCATAAAGCCGCATCTGTGCCCAGGTTACCATTCCCTGATCTTTAAGGAACTGATTGAAATGAAGCCGCAGTATCCAAATTGCTTGTCGCTGAGATTTGTTGAGCGAGATGTTGCGACCTGCACGGGTAATCTCTTGATAATCTACCAGTGTCTCAATGCCCCGTGCGTCAATAACATCTGTCAGTTCTTCGAGCAAATACTCTGGTTGGAGCCTTTGCAGGATGAGCCGCTGCGCCTGTTGTTGCAGAACATTGCCTTCTAAAGCGGCGATCGCTTGAGGAATGGCTTGTCGTAGTAGCTTGATCAGCTCGTTAGTTTGAGCAACCTGAAGTTGCTCTGTGGAATGGCTGATAGAGGACATCAACGCATCAGCCGTTCTGACCTCTACAAAACGGGCATCCTCATCCAGCAGTTGTTCCAGCAGTTGCTCTGAAAAGGTAACCAGGGCATTGGTGTAAGTGGTAAAGAGAATCCGGGGTTGGCTAACACCATTGGCTTGAAGCTGTTTTAGAATTTCACGGGTGCGATAGAGTGCAACGGTACTTTTTCCGGTACCTGGACCTCCTTTGAGGAGGGTTGGTCCCGTTGCATTAATTGCCCAGGTCACAAATCTCTCTTGTTCAGGATTAAGTTTGAGGAGAAAACCCAGGAGATCCCCTTCTTTGAAGCGGAGTAGCTCATCAGGACTGCCGGTGACGAAGCTAGGTTGGTTAAGGACTTGATCGAAATTAGGTGCGGTGATGCAGTCAAATAAACGATCGCGCACTGCCCCAGGAACATCAGCTTCTAGCAAGTCATCGAAGGTACGACAAGCCAGGAGGGTAGGAAAACAGGTTTTGGGAATGAGCAGGCGATCGAGTAATTCCTCGGTTAGCTCAACGGGTAGAAGGGTTTCTGCTTGAGACGGCTTAGGTTCAGGTGACAGAACCTTTTCAGGGGCTAACAGGTTTTCAAGATTGGCAAAAGCAGCAACATCGACTTCAGTTTCTTCCGCTATCAATTTGTCGCCCTTATAGACATCCTTACGGGCATCGACTCCTAATAAAGCAACCCAACCATCGCCATAGGTGTAAATGATGCGGAAGTCTCCAGAGCGCAGGCGGTAAATGTCACCTCTGTAACCGTGCAGTTTTTTCTTCAGCTTACCGTGAGGCTTGGGGTCATCCCGCAAAACTTCGATCTTCTCCAATATTTGTATGACTCGCTCTTTAGGAATGGCGAGGAGTTGGTTGGTGAAGGTTGGCTTATGAATGATCTCGAAGGACATTAGGGGTAATTGCGTGGACCGCCTCTTCTAGTAAACCCACTTAATTCCGAAATGGCTATTTCTTACTAAAGACAGTCCAAACTCAATCATCAGAGCACCAGTCAACGCATCCTTGTCGAATCCAGAAATGGCAGCGGCAATCGTTGAGTTGCCTGACTGAAGGATGAATGGTGGGTCGTCCGAGCCAATCTATGGAAACTGCCCAACGAGGGCGTTGAGTTTTACTCAGCGGCAGTAAGATATTCTCACCACAACCCCCAGGGCATCGAAAACATGCCCACTTCTGATACTTATCGTCACCAACCACTAGCATCGCTCCTGGCTTGACTTCTTCAGGGGTCGGATGAGTGGGCACAATTTGGGCAGCAAAATCTGGTCTAGGAATCAGCCGTAGCCGCGTTAGTAGTTGTTGGGCGAAGGTACGAAATAGCATGACTTACCCCACTAAATTGAGAAATGGGTCGATATCCCCTCTGCCCCAATGCTCAATGAACCCACAGACAGGACAATATGGATCAGGATTGGCTCCTTGCCGTCGATCTTCCATAAGGTGAAATTTGCGTACACGCTGGGCAACTGCACTGTTTTCTCCCCGGAAACCCTGAAGTCGATGCACCAGTTCTTCGATCGCCATGATTGCCACATCAGTCGTAAACAGAACAACAGCAGGGCTGGGATTGCCTTCACCTAAAACGTAGGCTTCTGCCTTCCGACGTTCATATTCAGCAGGATTATTCCGCTTCAGGGCTTCATCACGGGCGATCGCAGGGCTGATAATTCCTCGGCAAAGTAGGCAAGTATGACCAGGGGAGAGAACTGTAACTCGTCCATCCATTGCCTTGATTTCTGGTGGCTCTGACGATGACACTTCAATTGCCAAACCCATGTCAAAAGCAGGTGTGACGTAGTAATAGGCATAGCGGTTGAGCAGCAAGCGTCCGGCGTGATCATCCGTACAACCGAAAATGATGTCACAAGCTTTAAGGGCATCTCGGCATTCTGGATCACCAATCCAGGATTGATACGGTTGCACCTGCACCCCCAAGCCTAACTCCGTTAGCGATCGCGCAATAACCTCCACTTTGGGACGCTTTGCGTCTGCATCTGCTCGGGTAGCACCATGTAGACGATTCAAATTGCTCTCCTCAACAATATCCTTGTCAAAGAGGGCAATGCGTCGGAATCCCATTTTAGGCAGCAGCATAGCAGTGGCACTGCCAGTTCCTCCACAGCCGACAATCCCTACTTGTAACATTGCCAAGTCTTGTTCTAGTACTCTGCCAAACGCTAACGCCTGCCTTTGGAGGATGGAAGAGGATTGCCCCAACCCTCTTCCTGGGTAATGGAGCCGAATCGATTCACCGACGACTGTGATCAAGCGGAGCGGAAGCCATTGCTGTTGGCTAATCCAAAGGCGACCGACCAGCTTTTCATCTGAAGTTAGGATGAGGCTTAGGAGTGGCGTATTCTCTCCGTTTCGATGCTGGGCTAGCTCAACTAAATCGGATTCGTTAGCATCATCCTGGTCGGAAAATTCTGCAAAACCTCCTACATGACTATGAATAAGCGCAACAGTTAAGCCTTGCTCCTGCGCTCGTTTCAAGGTTCGCACAAAGGAATCAGTTTTCCAAGTGATGTGCTGATCAGAGCTGGAAAGGATTTCATCCTCTGGGACAGGCAGAATATCGTAGGAGAAGAATTTACGATGGGGATGCCCAGTCCAGGGGTTAAGTGAGACTGATGACTGCCCACATAGGATGTAAGCAGCGCATTCTACTCCATCTTGGTTGATCAGGAATTCCTTAAGGCGGTTCAGGTGGCGCTCCTGAATTGTCAGGCTAGCAGTCAAGCTGGACGTTATCATGCTGCCACCTCCAGAGCGTGTTCTACCCGCTTCAGCATGGTCCAAATGCCGTCTACCCCCGGTCGCCACTCATTGTTGTGGCGCGACCAGCGTTGCCACTGCTGTCCGTTGAAAGGAAAGGGCTGGTCGGCTGCTTTTGGGTATTTGGCGATTTGAGCTAGCTTGATCCAAGGAAGGACAAAGAACATATCTGGTGGCGTATCAGGATAGCCAAACGGCAAGAGAATCAGAAGGTCTGCTTGCCCGACATCAAAGCGCCCAGAGGGGAGAGAAAAGCCCCGAATGATTACTCCTTTGTTGGAACCATCAACGATTTCATCGAATTGCAGCCCTCGACCCGCAAGGTATTCCCGATCTTTGGCAGGTAGAAAGCTGTTGCCCTCGGTTGTGGTTTTCTTGCCCGTGAAGAACCGTTCGACTCCTGGCTGTTGCAGGTCAACCAATTCGTTGTCTGCGATCGCCCGATCCTCGGCACCCCGAACTTCTAGCCAGATGCCATAGGTTGCAGGATCAACACCTGCCAACTGCTTCAACTCCAGCCCATTGATTAAGGGTCTGCCCCACTCAAATCGCCGACCGTCAATCACCAGCCGGAAGGAGCGATCGCTCTGGAAGGTGATGAATCGCTCCAAACCAGGTTTACGGAGATCGGTGGTTTCATCAAGACGGATTTCTTCAAGTTGCCCTCCTTGCAGCACCTGAAAAATCAGGTATTCGTCAGCAGGTCTCTTTCCAACCAAGTCCAAAAGCTGAAGTCCAGTAATCACTGGATCGGTCACGGTGTAGTGATTTTCGTCAATTTGAATCCGATAGCCTCTGGATGTAACCATAGTGCAACCTCCTGATTGCGAAATAGACTTTCAATTGCAAGGGTGCAATTGTCCCCATTATATTGCATATATGATTTAGAATTGCAAGAGAGCAATTGGAGGGGAGATGACAAAAGGTCAATTCGATGTTGAAGCTTTCTACGCTGCCTTAGATAGTCAGCGGCAGTCGAGGCGGTTGACCTGGAAGCAAGTGGCTGAAGAGTCTGAGGTGAGCGCCTCCACGCTGACTCGGATGGCGCAGGGAAGGCGACCGGACGTGGATAGTATGGCAGCGTTATTAATCTGGTCAGGATTGGATGCTAACTCATTTATTCAGCATGACCGTAGTGACCAAACCTCAGATAATCTTGCTGTAATTACGGCTTACCTACGTGCAGATCCACACCTAACCCGGGAGGGTGCGGCTGCGATCGAAGCTGTCGTGAAGGCAGCTTACGAGAAACTTCGTAAGGATTAGTGCCATGTCGTTACGTCGCGGATTTAAGAAGGAAGCAAATAGCTACGCTAGGGAGTTTCGGACGGAACTTGGGTTGAGAGCGTATGACCCACTTTGCCCTTGGCAACTTGCAGCCCACTTAGAGGTTCCAGTTGTTCCTCTTTCTCAAATGCAGGATGAGGTTGCTGTTCACCACCTTCATTACCTGATGGAACGCGATCGACAATGTTTTTCGGCAGTGACGGTATTTCGAGGCTATCGACGGATGATTGTTCACAATGATGCTCATTCAAAGAATCGACAGGCATCAAATATTTCCCATGAATTGAGCCACGCAATTCTTCAGCATCCACCGATGGAGCCGTTCGGTGATTACGGCTGTCGCAATTTCAACAAGACGCTTGAAGATGAAGCAAATTGGTTAGGACCAGCCCTTTTAATTTCTGAGGAAGCAGCACTGCACATTGTTGAGAATGGTATGACAGTACCTCAAGCAGTCGAACACTATGGTGTCACTAAGGAGGTCGTTACAATGCGCCTTAATGTAACGGGAGCGCATAAGCGCATTACGGCTCGTCGAAAAACAGGTTGGAGAGGAATTGGGAGATCTGCAACTAGAAATTGACCTCATTTGTGTGTTGACTTTAGCGCTGTGGAAGTTAACATAATAGTACAAAAGTTCGCTTATTTTGATTAAAAGTGTGATAAAGCTCCTACTAATTAAATATCGAGATGGCGTGAATGGCGAATCAAACTTTCACTATTAGCATTCCTTGCGATGATGATGGGTTCGTTACCCTTCAATGTCCCTTTTGCAACGACCGCTTCAAGTTAACTAGAGAAGATTTTCAACGAGAGGATTTGCTTTGTATTTTTTGTGCGTATTGCGGTCTTTATGGTGAGACAAACACTTTTCTCACTGACGAAATCATTGAGCAAGCTCACATCATTGCAGGAAATTATGCAAAATCCATCCTTAATGACTTCATGAAGGATTTGGAAAAGAGCCTTAAACATAGCAAGCATGTCTCGTTCAAGGCGGGTAAGAAAATCAAAGAAGAGGATGAACAAGTGTTATTTGAACGAGAGGAGATGGAAAGTTTAGAGACAAGTTGTTGTGCGATACAGGTGAAAGTGAGACCCTCAGCAGTTATTTCGGGTGTTTACTGCCCTTTCTGCGGAGTCAAATAAAATGGACTATCAAATTACTAAAAGCGAAATCAAGAAGCTCTCCTTGGAGTTTAGAGGGGTTGCAAATCGCCTATTTCATGTCAAATATGACTCAGGAATAAATGATCTAAATAGATTTCTGACATTCATCGAAAGAAATCCTGTTGTTTATGACTTTATAGCCACACATCAGGTGAAGGATTACGATATTCCTTCAATTATTCAATATTCAAGCTCTGTTTGCGATCGATATGAAATTCCTGAAGATAAGTCAGAAGAGATTTCGTTTACCTACCAATTGCTAAAGTATGGTGCAGAAAACTTTGAGGCATATATGCTGTTTACTGTTCACTTTGGAGGTGCATACGGAAAGAGTTTTCAGCAACAGGTAGATACTTTTAATAAAGTAGTTGTATTTCCCTTCTATCGACATATAGAAACCCATTTAAGTAGCCTATTAATCGATTTTGGGGATGAAGAACAAAAAACAATTAATGTTCATGTTTATGGAGATTATATGGAAGATCGGTCAGTAAATATTCAATCCGGAGATATTAATAATCAAGGATTGCTCAACCTAGGAACAATCAATGGTGCTGTAACCCAAACAATCAACCAGTTGAAAGAAACTTCTGCTCCTGAATCTGCTCAACTTGTAGACTTGCTGACCCAGTTACAAGCAGTGATTGAAACTGAACCTGCTTTGCCTCTAGATGAGAAGGAGTCAGCTTTAGAACAGGTGAAGTTGTTGGCGGAAGCTGGTCAAAATCCAAAAGAAGGGGCAATGCAGAAGGTCGCTAAGGGCGCAGTTAGGATGTTAAGAGGGATTCGGGAAGAGTTACCTACGGCTACAAAGTTTTTAGAAGAAACTAACAAACTGTTGCCTTTAATTACAAAGCTGTTTGGTTTCTAAAGAATTTAGTAAAAAGCCTAAAACAGTTCTCCCTGCTCAATTTTGTCTACGGTTTTTGACTCCTTTGTTTTACTGGTTTTACTCTTCTTCTTTTTGCCTTTATCATGCAAACCCTGGGCAACTTCTTCGGCGTAGCGTTGATGATTTAACTCCAACAGCCGATCGAGCACTTCGCGTCGGGCAATTTCGCTGATGGTGAAGCGATCGCCCTGTTTCGTCTTATGAAAACCGTGCCCTAAGTCGAGGTCTTGCCAACCGTAGGCAGCAGCTACTGCTTGATCCATCTCAACATGCAACGATCGCAATTTCTGAATATCCCTCGCTTTCTCATTGACATCATGGAAGCGGTTGTAGGTTTTGGTGAGTCCTTCCTGGCGATCGCGCATGATTGCTTGACGATGGGTGTAGTAGGTTTCGCCGATCGTGTTGAGGGTTGGGAATTGAGTGCTGAGGTCTGAGAGATCAGGAGTGGGGAAGGGAAAGGTTTCAAAGCAGTCTGATGAAGTATAGCGAATATCCGTTCGCATTGTCGAAGCTTGTAAGTTAATCCACTCACTGTGCAAAGTTGATTGCAAAATTGCAAAGTAGCAATAGGACTCCAAAGCAAAAACTACAGTTGCATCAGAATAAACAATTCCTGTCGGAACAAATACCATTGAATTTATATTTGAGACACGAGATCGAATTAGCACTCTCTCCATGCCTGCAATTGCTTTCTGAAGACCTGGTCGTCTTTCTGCATATTGCCACCAATTGTCTCGATACAGTTTTCGATTGTTCTTTTCCCTCTCAGGTTTCACCTTCTCCTGAACAACTGTAAGACAATCAGGATAATCAACTGCATAAGGCGAGCCTTTTGGATTTTTAGAATCATCATGCTCAGTATCCAATGCCCAGTCAAAGAAATTAATTACCCATCTTGCTGGAGACTGATCGGGGCGAGAGTTAAGATTTTCGCCGTTTAAGAATGGAAACAAAACGTCTTTATTGCGCGTATCTTTCCCGATTAAAGCTGCTGCTTCATCTGGTGCTAGTACAAAGCCAATACCTCCGATATCAACTCCCTTAAACGAGAAATCGTGATTAGCTACAAGTTGAAAGGCTGTACCTGTAACCTTACTTGGTGCAGTCAAAAATGGTGTAATTCCTGAAACCAAATTGTCGTTTAAAGTGAAATTCCCTTTCCAGAAACCTTGATGTGCCCAAATATAGGCTACTTCTAAATTTGCTACTCCTGACCAAGGGCGACTGGGTACAGCACGGGTGATATACCAACCTTCATTAATCAAGTGATCCAATGCAATTTCACGAGTATCGCCTTGAGAAATAGTGTTTGTTGCAACTAGCCCAAAATCTCCGGGAGAGTCAAGAAGCTGACTTACACGAAGGAAAAAGTAAGCACACAAATCAGCAAAGCCTCTCCTTCCTTGTCCAATATATTGAACTAAGTAATCACGATAATCTGTTCCAACAATCCCTGTAATTTTTGAACCACCTTGAAATGGTGGGTTGCCAATAATTGCCGAAAACCCCTTTGGCGCACCTTCCTGCAAAAACACTTCTGGAAACTCTAGCAGCCAATGAAATGGTTTGCGTGGCGGTTGGTTCTCTGGATTGCCCAAATTCATCATGCGTTTGGTTTTTGCCAGAATCGCGGCAATTTCCCGGTTTCGCTTCTCTTCATTGGCTTCATCCAACGCCTCAATCACCACCTCCGCCAACACTTGAATTTCCTCATCCGTCAGATCAGAAGTTTTGCCTGCCTGCGCCAATGCCTCCGCCACCAAAAAATCGCCCACATGCCGCACATGGGCAATCGCTTCTTCTGCCTCCTGGTTTAGCTGCTCCTTCCTCTGAATATCGGTAATAACGGAGGAACTAAAATTCTCTAGTTCTTGCCGTTTGGCGATCGCTCGTTGCACAAAGGGTTTCCAGCGATCGGACACCGTTCTCAGTTGTACCGCTTCTTTTTCAGGATTCAGTTTCAAAAACTCGATTTGCTCTGGTCGGGTAATTCCCAGCAGCGAATCGCCACACTTCAGCGCATGATCCACAAACGTAAACGGTCGTCCCTTCGCCAGTGTAATCAGCCATAGCGATAACTTCGCCATCTCAACAGCTAACGGGTTTTTATCGACTCCGTAAAGACAGCGATCCGCCACAATTCGTCGCGCCACCACTAACCGCTCATCAGCATCCTTCGGAATCGGGCACTCCTCCGGGTGTGCTGCCGACAGCGTTCCCTCTGGCGCAATCACCACCTGCCCCGGATGCTCTGCCTCCATCTGCTGCCACGCTTCCACCAACTTCCCAGCCAGATAGCGACAGGTCTGCACCAGAAACGCCCCACTGCCCATCGCCATATCGCAGATCTTCAGTTGCAGCAATTCAGCAGGCGATCGCAACCGCCACACTTCCTTTGGCTTACCCTCTGCCACCCCCTCATACACCAACGGCTCCAGCGTATACTGCACAATCTCCTCCGTTAGGTTGCGTGGCGTGTAGTGCGTTCCAGTCTGACGGCGATCAACCCCCTCCGTCACATACACACTCCCTGCTGGAATCACCACCGGGTAATCCAATGTATCGAGCCGAATTAACTTGGCAAACGGGAGGATGCGATCGAACAGAGCGCGATCATTATTGCAAGCAATGAGCAATCGCTGCCGTGCTCGATGATCTTGAGGTGTTTCACCTGCCCCACTCGGTTGGTTGGCTTGACTAGCTACAGCCTTCTGTAACGCCGATAGCGATTTACCCGTTTGCTCCTTCAAGAAAGTGACCAGGGCTGTTTCCCCTTTCGCCGCCTGTGCCTCCAACGCTGCCAGTGAAAGCTCCGGCTCCTTGTCCTTCGTCCCCACCAATCCCAGAATCGGCTCTTCCGCCCGGACTGCCGTATGATCGAGCAATCCCTCATAGACATGACCAATCTGCTCAATGTCTAATGCTCGGAACGACAGCTTACGCGGCTCCACTCCACCGCCCCCCGGCACCTTCACCTGAAGAATTTGTAACGCTTCCAACAGGTGCAACACTGTGCGGTTATTCACAGGAATCGGGTCAGCCGTCTGCAATTTCCAATCCGTGCCCTCCCGCTGCCCCTCTAAAAAGGGAAAGCGATCGGGGTCAAACAGACTCCCACCATAGGCAGGAATAAATAGCGCATCATGATCTACCCCGGCATACACTACCCGAAACGTTGCCAGCAATCGACACCAAGCATCCTGCCGTCGCTCCAGCACCTCCTCCCCAAATTGATCCGCCTGCTCCCGCAAGCGTGCCCGTAACGTCGAAACCGCATAGTGCGTGTTGTAAAGCTCATTCTCATGGGACGGAATCAGCTTGCGTTCCTCGGCTGAGAACAGAAACACCAGCCGCATCATCACTGTCAATGCCGCTTCATACAACCGAGTTTCCGAAATGCCCTGTAACAGCGATCGGTTTCGATCCTGGTCAATCCGGTCGATCGACTGCACCAGTACCTCAACTGCCTTTCGTACCTGATAACCCAACTGGTCGGTGACTTCTTGCTGGCTATTGATACTTTGCGCCAGCATCGCCTCCAGCGTTTGCGGCTCATCCACTCGAAAGAAGCGATCGACCCCCAACAAACTGCGAAACGCTCTCAGGGTAATCGGCTCTTCCTGCCAAAGCGTCGCATACCAGGAAATATACCCCGTCGTTTCTCCCTTCGGGGCATTCACCAGCATCCAGTGTTCGCCATTCGTCAACAGCCCCAGCCGCACATTGCAAGCATGGAGCAATTCCATCATCCGAGTCGCAGGACTGGCAGCCCAGCGAGACCCCTTCAGCCCCTTCTCTAAATCCTGTCCCGCAGGCACCACCTGCACCAGTAACCTCGGCTTACCTGCCTCTGCTGCATCACGGGGATTCACCACCACCCAATCGGGACGCAATGTTTCCTGATGCTCGGCGATCGTCACATGCAACCCGTTTGGGATTGCCTGCCCCGACAACAACACCTCACCCGGCAACCCCAGTGTCTCTTGCAGCACAAACTCCACCCACGCCCGATGGATAGCGGTCTCTGGCTGCAAGCTCTGCTGGTTGTCCTCCCACTCCTCATGGGCAAGTCGTAACAACCGCATCTGTTCCGGCTCATGCGCCTCCAGTCCGTTCGGAAAGACCTGAAGCAACACAGGTAGGCTCAGGAACGGACCCGATACTTCAACCAGAGAGAGCCATTCAGCGTGGTGACGTGCAGTGGACATTGTTAGACCTCGAACCAACTTGTAAGCGGAAGGGCTGCGATCACCTGCGGATGCATGACCCAGTACCAATTTTGCTGAGAGCTATCGTCTTTTCGTCGCCAGTCGCCATCCGCAAGAACCCATGACCAGAAGGGTTGTCCATTCCTCTCAGTTTGCGGAGGTTCATAGTTCAGGAAGTTAGCCACCTTTTGACCAACTTTGCCGTACTGTATATTTGCCCCTTGATAGCCTTCATAGCAGGCTGCCTCTGCCAACTGTGAAGCGGTGATGGTTCGATGCGGAGCGTGGTAGTGCGCTTTGAGCATTGCCCGATGTCCCTCTGTCAAATCAGGAGCGATCTCCTCAAACGCTCGTCGGTAGTCATCCACCGTTAAACCTGTTTTCAACGTTGGAAAGCCAGGATAAAGCTCACTGTGGTTTCCCCAAAAGTTATCCATCTCTGCATGGGTTAAATAGCCACGATGCGGAGCGATATAACTACTGATGCTGCGACTGGGGTTTTCACGCCAGGTAATGTTAAAAGCACACAGTTTCGGAAAGAAGCACAGACTTGAGTAAGGGAGGTGGTCATGAATCCACCAGGCAAGCGGTCGAAAATCGCCCGTTTGCTCATACTGGTCGAGATACCAGTTCACAGCAATACAAACGGTCCCTCCGATACAGCCATCTTTGTCACGCCAATCCCAAATATGTCCAGCCCGGTTGTTCTCGTTATTACCGCAATTATGGTTATGCTCATTTCCAAACTGATTAACTGCCGGAGAACGGTAGGCAGAACGAATTGTAATTCGCCCAAAGGCTTCTTGAAGCGGTTCCAGCAAGTCTTCACATAAATGCTTGCCCACCTCAATGGCAAGTTCTGGATCTTCTGGAATATTAGGAATTTTGTAGTAATTGGAGATCTCGCTATACAGAAAATCTCGCATAAAGAAGTTTTTGGAAAGCCGCACTCTCCCAAGATTTTCAAGTGCATCGTAAGAACCAATCGAGCACATTAGGATACGCTCCCTGGTAGCTGAGGATATTGCATCAATAGCGGACCTTCGGGAATAAAACGAGCTTGATAGGGCGATCGTTTATCTAAACCTTGAAACTGCTTAATGGGAATCGATACATTCAATTTCTTCAAGCTTTGAACTTGCCAAAAAACTGCCCAAACAGGCTTATCGCCATTGAGAGCGGTTTCAGGACGTTCATAAGATCGCTCCTTTGGGTAACGCCCATTTCTTGCTTCAATATGCTTCACATAAATTGCATGCCATGTTGCCTTTGGAGTTAAGGATTGTTCTTCAGCATGAGAAGCGTAGAGAAAAACTTCTACCAGACTTCCTCCATGCCCCCCTCGTAACTCATCAGCTTTGCGAAAAATATTAAAGGCTGTACTGCCAAAAGCAACAATCGGTTCTTCAATACCCTTGGCTTCCTGTACTTGAATTGCCTCTAATCCAGATAGCAAGTGCTCCTCTGGTACGGGTGCAAGAATGGCAAAAGCGTGAGTGATTTTTGGGGCAGTAGTCATAAGAACGTTTTTCAAATCTAGATCAGCTTTTGAGGAATCAAATACGTAACAGCCAGTGGAAATAATCGGGGTGCCGGATCTCTAAACCTGGCTCGGATAGCGGCTGCCTCCTGTTCAATCTCCTGGGGAATCTGCTCTAATCTAGCTTCCAGGCTCTTGAGATTGCGCTCAAGCTGCTCCCGCTCCGTATTGCTAAATAACTCAAGTTGCTCAACCTCTGGTTGCTTCAGCTCGTTCACAATGCTCTGACGCAGTTCCGTCAAAATTGCCGTAATATCAGCGACTTCCTTATCACAGCGGTCTTGCAGCGCTTTCTGAAGACCTGCGGTGCGATCGCTCATACGAGCTTCTAGCGATCGCAACAGCGGTTCTTTGTGTCCCTCCCACAACGTCATGAGTCGCTGCTGGACTGTTTCCGGAATCGGATCAGGCAGAGCCGCATTCAATGCCATCTGCACCTGTCCCACGTTGAGTCGGCTGAACCGCCCCTCTTTGAGCATTCCCCCGGCTGTAATCACCTCTTCATGCAGCCGTTGCTGATCGCCCCCTAAAATCACCAAGCGTCCGTGAGCAATTACCACCGGATGCTCTAATGCCGAACTAGGAACTAATCGAGCCGTGACGCGATGCAGCCGTTTCCGCCCTTCCCGTGACCAAACCTCAGCTCGCAGCAAGCGCAGGCACATTTGCACCAACCGATGGTTGAGATGCACCAGCACGACATCATCCCTACCATTCGATTGATCCGGATCAAAGACAACCGGGCGAATCTCTTGAGTGTGCGGATGTGCCAGTCCTTCCGTACAAGCTGACCAGCTTCCCCGGAATGCAGGCAGATGGTAGGCTCGTCCCCGTAACCCTTCTACCTCTGTTGACATCAGCGGTGGTTGTTCCGCTAACTCCAGCCCAATGTTAACGACAGATTCGATGTTCTCTGGGGTGAGTCGGAAATTGCGGCGAGTTTCACTTAACTGCTCTCGTAATTTTTCAATTTGCTCTCGCACCGATCGCTCAAATTTCAGCATCCGCCGCACGGGTTCCGATTCCCGTTCCGCTCGGCTGGTATCCAGCGTTGTCCGCCGCCCTAACATGGCTTCCTCAACCTGGGTCGCAATCACCGGACCCACCTTACCCAGGTCTTCTCGAATCGTATTCACCTTCAACGCTGCCCGCATCAAAAACTCCAGGTCGCCCTCTAGATCACCCGGACGAGTTCCAACCGCAGAGTGCTGATAACCCTTCCCTACAAAGTGATAAACCAGGACTTCTGAAGCTTTCTGCCCGTGACGGTCAACCCGTCCATTCCGCTGCTCCATCCGGTTCGGGTTCCAAGGAATCTCATAGTGAATCAGACGAGAGCAATGGTTCTGTAGGTCCAACCCCTCAGAAGCCGCATCCGTTGCCAGCAAAATCCGGACTGGGGAAAGCTCAGGGCTTGCTTGAAATGCCGCCTTTACCTTTTCACGCTCCTGGGAATCCATGCCACCATACAGCGTCATCAAGCGGTCGCCTGCAACCAGTCCCTCTGTTGCCAGCAAATCATAAAGCCACTTCTGCGTTGCCCGATACTCTGTAAAAATCAAAACCCGTTCATTTGACCACTGTCCATCGGGCTGGATGTATTGCTTAATCCAGTTCAATAGTTCTTTTGCTTTGGAATCGGCTCGTTTGACCGCTACATCTGCCCAGGCTTGCATCTCTCGCAGCAGGGCTTGCTCCTCAGGTGTCACCTCTCGGAATAGCAGGCTGGTATTGGCGATCGCATCCTCTGTCGATTCCTCATACAGGCCATCGTCTGCAAACTCTTCCTCAATTTGCTCAACCTGCCGTCGCAGAATACCCACAGTCGGTTTAGCAATCCGGCTCGTCGAACGGCGTTTCGCAGATTGCAACGACTTTTGGTGTTGCTCCAACGTGGTGGCGAAAGCGGTTGGGGAAGAAAAAAGACGTTTTTTCAGGAGCTTCAGAACAAACTCGGTAGCGTATAGTTCAGTGGGATCATCAGCGGCAGCTTTACGGCGTAAATCAGTGTACTCCTGTAAAGCAATGTGAACCCGACGTTCAATGTCCGAATAATCAACTGGAATGGCTGCAAGCTTCCGCTCTGGAAATCTAGGCGTACCATCCCACTTGGGCGGTAGCTCTCGCTTCAATCGCCGCACCATGACAACCTGAAGCTGGTTTCGGTCTGGCTCCACTCCCCTGGCAAATCGTTGTGTATCCAGCAGTTCTAGCAGAGCCGTAAAGCTTTCCCGGTAGCCATTGTGGGGAGTTGCGGTCAGAAACAGTTTGTGCTCAAAGTGGGGAGCCAACAAGCGAATAGCAGCCGTTCGCTGGGAATCGATCGCATAGCGACCACTCCCTGATGGGGCAACATTATGAGCCTCATCCACAATCAGTAGATCAAATCGCCGGGGATAGATGGATTCTCCTTCCGCAGGCAACACCTCACGGAATAACCGGATGGGGCGATCGCGCTTCAGGAAGTCGATGGAGGTAATGAGACGAGGAAAGTGCGTCCAGGGGTTGACGTGAATGCCCCGTCGTCGCCGCAATTCTTTCATCAGGGTACTATCGACGATTCGGAAATCCAGTCCAAACTTGTCGCGCATCTGATCTCGCCACTGGATTTGCAACGCAGACGGACAAACAATCAAAATACGCCTGACCCGTTGACGCAAAATCAGCTCTTGAGCAACTAACCCAGCCTCGATCGTTTTGCCTAGCCCCACATCGTCAGCAATCAACAAGTTCACGCGAGGCATTTGAATTCCCCGCACGACCGGATCGAGTTGGTAATCCTCAATATCAATGCCGCTCCGAAAGGGAGACTGGATGTTGCGAATATCCGCAGAGGAGGCGGCTCCCCAACGCACAGCATCCAAAAATGCATCAAGCCGTTCAGGAGAATCGAACCCTGTTGGCTCAGGTAATTCTGTCTTTTCATGGACATGAACCCCCGGCTCCAGTTCCCAGATCACCTGCAACTCTTCCCCCAGGGCATCATCCTCAACTGAGGTCAGGGTGATCAGGTGTTGGGCAGGTTGAATGCCCTGAATCAGCGGATTACTCGGTAACATCGTCTTCTGAACTTCTGTCACCACATAGCGGCGCTGCCGGACATCAACAAGTTGACCTTGGTCGGGGGGAGACATAATACGCCTAGTCTTTAGGGTTCTTACTATATAAACTTCCCACCCCGTGTAAATACCCAGCAAACTTCGTTAAAATTTAACGAAGCTGCTTTGGCAGAGGCTTCCCATAATATTCTACTAGTAGAGACTTGCTAAACGGATAAACCCCTTGCTTCTCGAACAAGCCTCGCCAAAGATTCAAGTACATCTAATGGAATCCCAACTGATTGGGCTGCCTCCGAAGCTGTCATATTTTCAGTCTGCATCAGTTCCAGAAGCTGGCGGACTTTAGCAACAACGGGATCATCAATCGACGTGTAGCCTCGCATAATGGCAATGCTTAACCCGGTTTGAATTCTGTCAGGGGTCAAGTTAAGGTTGCCAACAGCGGAAGAAGCTTGTGAACGGGCGATCGCAGGCAAAATCTGAACCCCCACGTAACGCGGATTACTGCTGTGAACAATATCAAACGTGTAGAGCTGATTCTGCCCTCTAGCATCTACCGTTTGCACCATTAGGTTGGTTACAGGCGTAGTGGTTGCTCCTGGAAAGCGAAGCGGTTGAATCACTCTCAAGAAAATAGTCTTTGCCCGCCCAGTCTCTAATTCAGCATCCGTGCTGTAGACTACCCGCGAGGCATCTGCCAGCAAAATATAGGCGATCGTTTCATCGGTCTGGCTAAAACTAATCGACGTTGCTCGTCCACGAGCAACTTGAACTTGAACCGCACTGGTCGTCGCTCTGGTGCGATCGACGACCTGATAGGCTGATGTTTGTGCCTGAACGGACAGCCCAGGAGATACCAAACCAATCAATAATGCTGTGCTAACTAAGGTCAGAGCGGGCAATTGTCTCATCGGTCTACCCTCAAAAAGCTATTGACCACCACAGAAACTTCGGTTCCTTCAGGAACAAACTGCACATTGGGTCGCTGCAAGAGTTCTTGCATCGTTTGATCAGAGCGGCGAGATATCCGTTCAGCAATGGGATTGAAAAAGCCTTCCAGTGCAGCCGCCCAAATCTGAGGTTCAGCACTCGAAGTGATCACGCTCTGATTAAAGTTACCTCCCGATGTGGTAGTGCTGGACTGGGTGCGAGGTTGATTGATAATGGTTCCCACCCGACCCAGGCTGCTGAGCAATCCTGTCAACAGGTCTTGGCGAGCGATATCGGGTCCCACATCATTAAGCTTTTGGGCTATTAATGGTCGATTGTCTTGCCCCCGAATCTGAAGGCTATCAGGCGGTAAGGTTTGCTGACGGATTTGACCGCTGCGATCGCGATACACAATGGCGATCGCACTTGCTAACACTAAATTGTTGCCCCGTCCTACAGAATGGGTGCGAACAACCAAAATCGTACCTGCCGGGAGCGCCACACTTCCATTGGTCGCTTTCATATCTTCAGTCAGCTCCACGGCAAAGCGATTTTCTTGGGAAGATGCTGTTCCACCCGTTGAATTATTGCCACCTTCATCCCAAATCATTGGCAGGATAACCTTAGCCCTGGTGGATGTTCCGAGTGCGACTTCGCTTAAGCCGCCGGTGCGCTGATCAAGTTGACTCACCGGAGTACGATTCAAGATGCCAATCATACCGGGAGTTAGGTCAGCACTAGACGTAGACAATTCCGTCGGTGAAGCTACCCTAGAGGAGTTAGGAGCCAACGCAGAACCTGTCGTCATTGTGGATGAGTCCGTTCCGATCGAGACTACCGGAATAACAGGGTTCTGTTGATCTGATGGTGAAACTGAATTAGACGGAGCATCAGGCAAATTACTAGAAGCTGACCTTGAAGGCTCCATTGCACCAGAACTGACTCGCAGTTGTCCAACATTTGCCAGTTGTGCCCATCGTTGGAACGGATCAACCCTCTCAACAGGTTGAATCCTTTCAGGCGGTGTGACAGGCGATCGCACCACCACTGGCTCTGGTCGAGAGACTGTTACAGGAGGAGACACCGCAGCCGGAGTAGGCGCTGGAACTGGTGATCTCGAAGCAGCAGGTCTTGGCGGAGGAGAGGATGCAGGTTTAGCAACGGATTCAGGCTGGAGTTGTTGCTGCTGATCTTGAAATGCTAAACGACTTTTTAGCTCAGCCGTCTCATCAAACGTTGGAGGCGTTGTGGGTGCCGGGGAGGGTGACTGTGTAGCCTGGCGAGCTGGTGGGCGTGGCTGTAGGAAACCAAACCACAACACCGCTCCAGTTCCCATCACTGTCCCAACCACAGCTACCACAGACCCTAACCGAATGCTGGCACGTTCCGCTAGCGGACGCTCTACCGCTCCCTCCTGATCTTGCTTTAGTCGATATTCCTCTGAAATTAGCTGAGGGGTTGCGGGGTTAAAACCTGCTAGCTGCTGTTCCTCTTCTGGGGTCAGGTCGTCATCCTCCTGCAATTGATTAAGGATGGGGGTTGTAGAGGTTTTACCATTCCCATTTGGATGGTGAGCAGGGTTTGAACGTGCCTCAGACACTTTATCAAACTCATGGGATTCAAATTTTTGATTCGCGTTCGTCATGATCATCCTCGCTGTACTACCGCTGTTGTTGAGGGTTAAACTCAACGATTCGGGTAATTTGTAATCCCGCAGCTCGCATCTCGTAGATTTTGCGTTCTACCAACGGTGCGTCAGCTCCAAGGGGCGATCGCGGCACTTCCACTGCTTGCAAAGTAAATGTGCGATTAAAGGGAATTCGCTCATCTCTACCCGTGGTGCGATCGATTAGCACCCTCGTCGCCACCAAGTCCAGTTCCCATTCTCCTGGTCGAATTTCTCGCGGTTCTGACAGGTAGGAAATAATCGTCGTACTCCGAATCTGCCCTGAGAAAAATGCAGGCGGAACTAACTCAGCAATCTTAGGCAAAGACGCTTTCGCAAACTCTGGTTCCATCAGGAGAGAAGCAAACCACGTATTGGTCGGAATGCGTTTGTTATTGTCAACGCGGATTCCCTGATCCGGTTCATCCGTACCAGGAAGCTTGTCATCCCAATTAAAAGTTAGGGTAGTCCAATCACTCACAACCTTCTGGATTACCGATGGGTAGCGCCAGTTTCGCTCCTGCTCTGAGACATAAATCGTTTCACCATTCACCAATTGAGCAAAGGTTGTCTTTCTTTCGGCAATTCGGTTCACTCGAAAAGCAGTGAATAAGGTCAAAACAAAAATCAAGCTGTTGAAGGCAGTCAGGCAAATGAAACACACTGCCAACAAATTTTTTGCCTCAGGTAGAAGTGGAGCTTGAAGTCGTTTAATCTGCATAACTACCCTCGTCGTATTAATGCGATGCTGGTGACTGTGCCGATCGCATTACTAAAAATGTCGATCAAACTTTTCACATTGGATGAAATGCCGTTGTAAAGCGCAAAGCCACCACCACCCGCGACCAGAACCGCCAGTCCCGGTGCAAAGATGCTGAGGAAAAAGAGAAATGCCACATCCGACACCAGTTCCGCTCCAGACTTAACCAGCACAACGGCGGTTAAGCCAACCACAATGTTGTAGCCCAGTTGAATCCCGAACAGAGTGATAAATCCAGTTAGCCATGCCCAGATCGGACGACCTTGCAGCGGTAAAAGTGAGAGTCCGATCGCGATTGGTGCAAACAGCGCCGTTAGCAACAGTGCCGCTTCCAGAATATTGACGAATCCCCATTGCAAAGCGTAGAGAATAAACCGGATGATGGGAATTGCAGTGTCTCGAAATACGCTACCAGGGTCAGTTGTTAATCGCACGGCTGTGCTGATTTGACCGGGCAATGATGCATTCCATAACGCCTGACCAAAGGCACGTAACGGCTCAAGAGGCGATCGCGCTTGTCGTTCTGCTTCAGCCACGATCGCTTGTGCCTGCTCTTGCTTTGAGTTCCAGCATTCCACCAGTTCCGTGCCAACCTTGCCCTGACATTCGCTGTAAAGATTTTCAAGCTGTTGTTTGGCAATGCCGGTGATCGTCACATTGGAAATAGCATCCCGAAAAGTCAGTTCACCCACCTGAAGTTGCAATACATTCTGCACCTGCGTATAGGAAAAGCCCCGAATAAACTTGATCGTACCTGCCAGGACATTGCCATTCGCACCCAGGAAAATCATAATCACCAACGGCCAGACGAAGATTGAGGCTAGCTCTGACCAGGACTGCTTATCGATAATGTCTTTACCTGTAGTCATCGCAATAAACAGAATGCTGGCAGCTCCCAGCGTAATACCCAATTGAATCAGCCCAATCCAGAGTCCAGATGCAAGCGGGTCTAGCGTTACTAGCCAGACCGTGTTCCAGGACTCCACCGTGGCACGGGACAATTCCAGCGAACTGGTGATAATGTCCAGGGCATCGGATTCTCCGCCTGTATTTGGAAAGGATTGAGCAATCAGGGGCATCATGAGCATTAGCCGTCAAATCAAACCATTAAAGACATCACGATTGTTTCGAGGTGGGCTATTGATCAGAACCCAGCGTCACTCCACCCGGCATCATCAACAAACCACCTTGCTGACTGGCTGCATTGCCTGCGGAAATATTTTTGCGGCGATCGGCAGTGGTAATCGCTGATAGTTCACGGGCAGTTTGAGCCGACAATGTATTGCCGATCGCCCGATCGACCCGTGCTTGCTGTGCCTCTTGCAACACCCGTTCATTCACCTGACTGTTAAGTGCAGTTTGTTGGGAAAGGTTTTGCATAATCCGTTGAGTTACATCCAAACCCTGGGATTCCTCGCCCAAACGCACACTTTCCTGCGTGTTCTGCTGCGTTGCTTGCCGTACTTGAGCCATCTGAGTTTGTGCTGCCTGACTCAAGGTGGACTGATCCGCTACTCCTGTAGCCGTGGCTCTAGCAGCATATTTGCTCAGATCCTCGCGAATGCTATAGGAACTGCGACCATTAGTCTTATTCTCTAAAGTCTCAGACAGAACCGCACCCGGATCACGGCTGGCTGAACCACCCATAATTTGACTCCAGAGCTGAGATAGATCTGGAACCTGAAACGCACCCAGAGTCGATTGAATTAAATTGTTAACCGGACTCAGTAAATCATTTTGCACAAAGTTTTGCACATCTCCCAAGAAATCATTGATTTGATTGCCTGTATTCGATACGTAGACATTGCTGCCATTGACCTGATCCCGAATTGCTGCCTCAACCGGGTCTTTGCCCGTATCTTGAGTGCGTGCAAATGCCGGACCATTCACAGACCCAACACCTACGACTAGAAACAGCATCATGAGTCGAATTGTCATCCACTTGAGTCGCATAGTTTATACCTCCTTAACGTGCAATAAGTGAGCGTTGATCATGTTCAACAGAATCACTGGGATAATCCTTCTGTTGAGGCGGTCTCCCTGATTCCGCTACAGATAAACCTTGCCCGATATGACTGAACCCTTTGCCTTCCCGCAAAGCTGGAACATATTCATCCGCAAACGCCTTCAGGCCTAGTAGCCTGCCTTTGGAAGTGGGAGGATACTGTGCCATAACCCGATCGCGCGCCTCGCGTTCATCCTGATTGTTGGCAACACTGGCAAGCATCAATTCACCGGGATAGAACCGAGTCCTCCAGAACCGACCACCCAGTTCCAACAGCCAGCAGGAGTAGAGATCGCTGCTACGGGGTAAAAAGGCTTCTGTGGCATTTTGACTAATGATGTTAGCAGGATAGCCCAGATATCGTTGAAAGGAATTGATACCACTGCTGGTAATGCGTCCGGTAATTCGATAATTAATGTTCTGCATGATTTGTGAGCCTGCCGAACACTCACAAATAGTATCTGGATCTTGAGAGAGCAACAGCACCGCGATACCGTCTTTCCGTCCTGTCGCACAGGTTTCTCCGACAATCTGGGCAAACCCATCTCTGCGGAGTAACACTGAAAGCTCGTCTCCAATGAACAGACTGCGTGGATGAGAAAGCGCATTACGGATACAAGCCGCATGAGCGTTAATTGCCATCAGATAAGCATCCTGCTCATTGGTTAAACCGCTGAGCGCGAAGAACTTGATCGCGGGTTCAGGTGAGAAAGTGCTGGGACGTGCGATCGCTTTTCCTAATCGGGAAGCCAATAACGCGCCCACCTGACTCTGGATCTGATTCAGCGCATGGCGGTCTAAATCCTCAAATGATCGGAGGTTCAAGCTTTCACGGGTGCAGAACTTGATGAAGTTAGGTAGAGTTGGTATCTGCTGCCATTCGGGCGAGCGCCAACCCATTTCAAAGGCTCGGTTGTAGCGAGTGATGATTTCTGGGTCACGTAGGAATACATCCAATGCCCTGATTAACAAGGCATCTACCCGTTGTGCTAGGTGAGGATTATGGATTTTTCCCATTGCGATCGCGCTTAATGCTCGGCGAATAAAGTCCTTCCAGGATTCCATCCGACGCTCGCGCTCTAACTTGTCAAATCGCCTCAGATCAGGAGGTTCCAGTAAGTTACTGCTACCACTGGAGATGTCATAATATGCTCCCTGATCACCTAATAGTTCGATCGCAGTTTTGAACGTGCTATTCCCGCTAGATGAAATATCCATTCCCACAACTGGAATATTGTTCGCCAATGCTTCTAGAGCAAACCGCCAGCCCAACACACTTTTGCCAGAGCCTGATGTTCCCGTAATCAACGCACGTCCAATCTGCTGATGGAATAAATCAATATAAACGGGCTTGCCCCCACGTCCGGTTAGAAACTCTACTCCTCTGCGATCGATATCCTTCGGCATTGTCAAGGGTATTATGCCTGCCACCGTATGCGTATCGAGAGTCAATCGACGCTCATTCAAGTTGCTGCCATGCAGCAGGCGCTTACAAGTGATGGGTAAAGCTTGCAGCCAGATTTCCCAGGCAATATGACGCTCTCGAATTACTTTCGCCGTCTCAAAGCTATTTGCTAGCAGATTGCAAGCGTGGGTCAATTCCTCGGCACTGTTACGATAAACCAGGAATACAGGCGCACAGTGTAACGCTTTAGTTCCCTCATAAATACGGCGCTGTGCTTCAAAGGATTCTTCCTGCTTGATTTCAGCCCCTACATCTCGCCCCTGTCCCTTCGTGATCGCAACGGTGCGAGCTGCCTTAGATTGCTTTGCTTGTCGTGCCAGGTTGTCCTGAATAAAAAAGTCATTGCTGCGACTGATCTCAATCCAGGCTTCAGTATCATGCATATAACTGGAAGAGAGAATTTTCCAGACCCACTTCAACTGTTCTCTGGTACTTGTCCAGCCCATTGGTGGATCACTCATAGTCATCACTCCACAGACCTTACCTCTCCCAGTCAGATACACCCGGTCATGATCACCTCGATGCTCCGGACAGGCAGAACGTCCCTGTGTTCCCTCAATTAGCAAGGTACAGAGATGCTTGTCTGTCGTCACAACTTCAGCTAACTCGAGTCCTGTTTCTGTCTCCTTCAGAGTAATGACCTGTGGAATTGGAGGAGCAACGCCTTGATTAAAGCGGTTCCAGAGCCACTGCCACAGATCCGCTGCATTACAGGGAGTTACTTCCAGTCCTACCTTCGTATTCAGCAGCAGTTCCCATTGAATAAATCCCTGTTGAAATCCTTGTAGCAAAAGCTTTTTGAAAAATGCTTCTTGATAAATCCGTTTATTTCCCGTAATTTGCTCTACGATCCAGGAGCCTGCTTTTCTTAATCTCTCAATTAAACCACCAACCAAATCTTTATGCTGCATCCCAGCTTCGTCATCACTGGTCCAGGTACAAAATGCAAGTTGCTGCCATGTTTGTCGAGTCCCTCCCTGAGCAAGTTGTTGCACCCGCAATTGCTCATTACGAGTTAGCACTGAGACAGGTTTTAATTGACAATCATCTGCCAAAGTAGACAATTCATTTTGTCGTTCTTCGTCATCGCTATAACAGCCTGTACAAAAGGTGATTCGCTCCCCAACAGGTAACTCTTTCATTCCTTCTTCAATGGCATGGGCAAACGCAGTCACCTCACTGTCGTATAAAACATCGTGTAGTCCGGCAATGCGAAAGCCAAACACAAGTTGGTACTGAGACTTTCCTTTCTCCAGCAACAGTGCTGCAACTTCGCGATCGTCTTTTTTGATTTCTGCAATACAGCAGATATTCACTTCATTCTGGAATGGCATAAACGTGCTTTTGCCTCCATACTGATTTGGCACCTGCACTGGTTTCAATCGAATATTGACCTTTGCATCGCCATGACGTTTGCGAATCCAAGCGGGTCGCTGTTCTGGGATGGGCGAAACATAGATATTGTTACCGTTGCACCATTCGGTTCCTGGTGGATTGCGCCAGCGATCGAGAAATTGATGGGGTTGATTTCCAGTCAGAATCCACCAGCTTACAATCAACCAAAACGAGGTGCCAAAGAACCAACCCAGACCCAGGCTGAAGAATCCATTTGTGATGACGTAGCAAAGAACAACAATGGCAACCCAAGGACCCAGTTGATCCGCTGGAATTGGACCAATACTCGCCTGCTTACCTAAAATTCGATTGACTTTAATGAATTCTCGATTGAGATCCCGTTCCATAACTATTCCGATTCACTTTGCCAAATCAACCACCAGCAGCAGTTCCTGTACCATTTCCTACGAAGATAAACGTGACCACATCAATCGCAATGACGATCGCAAAAGCCAATCCTACCTGAGTAACAATTGGTCTCCAGTCATTTCCCTGCTGTGCCTGGTTATAAGCAAATAAGGCAGCCGCAGCAACAAGTAACAGAAATACACCCCGAATCAAGTTGAAGATTAGCCCGATGACATTGGCATCTAGAGTATTTGTTGCACCTCCAGCCTGAGACGTTTGCTGCGCTAGATTGACAAAGAACTGTTCTAATCCACTTAAGAAAATGGCATGGGCAGGGGCAATCAAAGTATTGAGCAGAGCAGTAATGGTAATGATGAGTGATGCAATATGCCAGAATCGGATCTTTGCACCCAGATATTTTTCTAAAATGGGTACTGCATGAATTAAATGCCACAGACCAAGAAAAACTACACTAGCGCACCCTAAAACTGTGATCAACAATGGATCCTTGAGCAGTAGATAAACAGCGACTACAACACAAAATCCAATGAATAATAGATCTGTTTTGTTAACGTTAAAACGCTTAGTTTGTTTGATTGAATGGTGACGTAGTTGAGTTGAACGAGACTCAGTAATCCGAGTTTTAGTGTTGTACATCATATATTCCTCATCAAGGCTGATACATCTGTGTCTTAAACTTGCAGCTCTTCACGATCAGATTTGGCAGAACCTTTACCAGAACGGCGATTTGAGTACTTATCATCTATTCGTTCATCTGACTGATCAGCTATGGCAGATTCCATCTCTCGTACTGGAATACTGCAATGCAAAATATCAGGAGATTGACCAGGCACTAACATGGCATCAAACACCTGTTCATCCTTATGGTTCGGGTCGAATCCTTGAAGCAATTGTGTTCCATTTGGTAAGGTCACAACTTCAAACTCGTATTTGGCTCTGCCCTGATCTGTCCAAGTGAAAATAGGTTCAGCCTCACCACTAAATCGCTCTGGCAACTTTTCTTGGAAGGTGGCAATCAATGCTTGAGCGCTGGCTTTCGTAGCGTATTCCTGCTTGGACTGAGGAAGTTTAGCAATAGCCCCTTTTTCCTCAGAATTGAGGTGATCTTCTGAGATCGCCCACTGCCCATCGGTACGATTGCCTGCAAAAAGAGTATTGCCCTGGTGGTTGTTGAGGGCAATCGTCACCTGCTCCCCTTGCTCTTCCATCTGCAGAGTTTTGTTACTAGAAATTGCGATTCCTTCCTGATCAGGATCATCCGAGAGTTCATTAGCCACTCTGGCAAAACCCACTAAAGATTCTGCACAAGAAACTTGCTGAGGATCAGCTCGTCGCACCATAAGTTGTTCCAGCACTTTGGACTCTGCGATCGCTTGTTCAGGTGCCTCCGATTGACTTTCTTCTGTATCTACCTCCGGCTCAGCCATTGAAGAATTGGTTTGTTCTGCAACTTGCTTCTCTAAACGACTTACCGTAATTTCTAAACGATCAAGCCGTTTGGAAAGACCTTTCAGGTATGACTCAATCTGATCAAGCTGTTCGCTGATGCTAGCTTCCCGGTTCAATTCCAGAGGTTGAGATTTGTAGGTGGGATCTAGTTTTTCACCCAGCCTGTCTACCTTACTTCCAACTGCCACAGCCGCAGTGGCTAAAGGATTCTCAACCGCAATCTGTTCTGGCTCAACTGTTGGCGTTACCGTTGCGCGTCCGGTTGCTGCTTCCTGTAAGCGGCTGGTCAGATTGTCTACCTGCTCATTCTGCCGCTGAAGTTCTCGGACAATTCGTTCAATCCGTTCCTCGTCGTCCTGAGCGGTCAGGTTTTCTAACACTCCCTGCCCAACCACAATACCCAGGGTTGCCAGTTGCCCTGCCAACCCTGCCACATTCACTCCATTGGTTTCGCGTCCATTTACCGCAGCCGAAGCACTGAGCCGTGACGCTTCCTCCATTGGGTCTCGGTAGCGGAAGTCTCGATGAGTGGATTTACCCGCTTTGCCTTGAGCCTGCGTTTTGGATTGAGTTCTACTTTGAGCTTTTGTTGAGGTTTTGGCTTGATGTTTAGATGGAGCAAGTTCCGCATCCTCCAGATCATCCAACTCAACATCCAAATCGGCATCTGGTAGCGTGTCTAAATCCTCGTCTGGCTCTTCATCAAGGTCGTCATCGAGATCAAGAGCATCATCCAGGTCCGTATCCAAATCACCGAATTCTGCCTCTTCAAACCCAAACATCTCAGCAATGTTGGAGGGCGTAAAGTAGTTTTCGTCCTTGTCTGTAACGCCTTCCAAGTTTTTGATCAAATACTTGCCGCTGGTTCTCTGACTAGGGTCACTGGTGAGGTAGAAACGGTAGCCTCGAATCTCATCATCATTGCCACCACCCTCGCAAAGCTCAACCGTGATGGGAGCCTTGCCCGATCGTTCACTGAATGACTCAACATAAGCCTTGAAGTCCTCATGGGACTCAATGCCTCCCTCATGAAGCGCCTTGGTGATGGCTTTATCCAGGGTATTTTCAAGATGGCGGAGTTTGCGGCGATCGGTCAGGTTTTGCCAGGATCGCTTCTGGGTACTCTGCTGCTGCTTGGGTCGGGTAGGTGTTTTGGTAGCCATAGGCAGCCCTGGAACGCAAGTTAAGGTTGCTGTAGATGTCACCCTAACAAGGCGATTGCCCTCTGCACCTACGCCCAATGGCGATTTGTCCAGTATCCAGTTGGCTAGATTATAATAATCCCAGAATTATAACCTTTCGGTTTGCTTAAGCTATGAACAACAGCGTGATCAAAGATCCCACGTTCCCGATGCGCCATGCTCAGGTGACGGAATTGAAAAATACTGCCAAAATCGCTGATTTGGCGAAAGACGCGGATGTCCTCATTACTCGGAATGGGGAAACCATCGCCTATCTAGTCAATCCAGAGCATTATGAGGCACTGATCTCAACCTGGAATGAACTGCGGGTTAAGGTCAGCCAAATCGTGCTAACCAGCTATGAACAGCAGCATGGGGGATTGCAACGATTGGATGAGGCGATCGCGGCTACCCAGCGAGGAGAATGGGCAACTCTTGAAGAAGAGGCTGAGGTGTTTGACGACTAGATGAAAGTCACGTTTCAGCCAGCTGCGCCAGTTGACATTAAGAATGAAAAGGGAGGTGTGCCCAAGCAGTTCCGCAAATCTTTAAGAAACTTCTTGCGGAGCATGACCTACATAAGACAGGGAATTCGTTGCTCTGATCCACGCTACATAATGAGTAAACTTTTCAGAAGTATCAGCATTAGAACCACCAGTATTATTGATTGAGGCAGTTTCAAATTAGAACTAGTAATGATTATTTCTCATATTATTTTGAAAAATTGGCGAAATTTTCGATCAGTTGATGCTGACCTACATGATCGCGTTTTTTTGGTAGGACCAAACGCTTCTGGCAAGTCTAACTTTCTAGATTCACTGAGGTTTCTGCGAGATCTTGCAAAACCGGGAGGTGGACTACAAAAAGCGATAAGTGATCGAGGAGGAGTGTCTAAAATTCGATGCCTTTCGGCTCGACGAGATCCTAAAATTGAAATCGCAATTTTTCTTTCTGAAGGAGCAAATCAAGAGCCAACCTGGAAGTATGAAATTGGTATTATCCAACAAACTAGAGGTTATCGTCAGCCAATTCTAGCCTACGAACGGGTTTGGAAAGATAATCATAAAATTGTTGACCGCCCCAATAACGATGATAAAAAGGATGAACTAAGACTTACTCAAACATTTTTGGAACAAGTAAACGCCAATGCAGATTTCAGAGAAATCGTTAAATTCCTAGAATCCACTCTATATCTACACTTAATTCCTCAATTAGTTCGTCATCCAGAGGCATTTAGTGCAGCGGGACTTTCAGAAGATCCTTTTGGCAGAACTTTTTTAGAACGAGTAGCAAAAACCCCTGAAAGAACTAGAAAGTCTCGCTTGACAAAAATCGAAGAAGCCTTACGGTCTGCTCTGCCACAGCTAAAAAATTTAACAGACACAAAAGATGAAATGGGAGTACCTCATCTAGAAGCAACTTATGAACACTGGCGACCTGGAGCGGGCAAGCAACGGGAAGATCAGTTCTCTGATGGGACTTTACGCTTAATTGGATTATTCTGGTCACTTTTAGAAACTGATTCTCTATTGTTGCTTGAAGAACCTGAACTTTCCCTGAATTCTGGGATTGTCAGTAAATTACCATCTTTGATCTATCGTCTACAACGTACAAGGAAGCGACAGATAATTCTCAGCACACATAGCGCTGATCTCCTTTCTGATAAGGGAATCGGCGGAGAAGAAGTTTTATTAATGACTCCAACATCAGAGGGGACACAAGTAGAGGTAGTATCTTCAATCGAAGATATAAAGTTGTTACTAGAAGGAGGTCTAAGCATTGCAGATGCAGCACTACCTCGTACAGTACCAGCAACCGTTGATCAACTAGCTTTGTTCAAATGACCGATATTCCCATCAATCTGGCTGTTGAAGACGCATTGAGTGAAGCTGTGCTCAGAGCAATGCTACATCAATCTCAACGTCCCTTCTCCGTTGGAACCTGCTTGAGTCGCGGAGGATATGGCTATATCAAAAAGATTATCCCTGGATTGAATCATGCTGCAAAGGGAATGCCGTACTTAGTCCTAACTGATTTAGATAATGCGGAATGTCCTCTAGCACTTATCTCAAGTTGGTTATCCCAACCTAAACATCCAAACCTGATTTTCCGAGTTGCCATTATAGAAGTAGAAGCTTGGTTACTCGCACATCGAGAAGCGTTTTCAGAGTTTCTAGGTATATCGACAAACTCTATTCCCAACAATGTAGATGAAATCGCTGACCCAAAACAGCTTTTGATTAACCTAGCACGCAGATCATCAAAACGAATCTTACGAGACGCAATTGTACCCGCACCTAACAGCACTGCGAAAATCGGTAAAGACTATAATGGACAACTAATTCAATTTGTTCAGCAAAGTTGGCAGGTTGATTCAGCAAAAATCAACTCCCAGAGTTTGGAGCGGGCAATGAACGCATTAATAGGTTTTGAACCCACATGGGAAACTAACACATAGTGCTCTACATGATGCAGAGCCTACCCAGTTCTTTATTAAAAGCATCCCAGTCTTCTCCAAATACAGCATCACCGTCAAAGGATAAATTGAGGGTTGGACAAATTTGTAACTTGCTGTTTATTTTGATGAGGCGATCGCTCCCTCTTCACCAACATCTTCTCCAACTCACCAGCGTACTCCTCTGACAGTGGCACCGTTTCCTCACCCGTATGCAGATTTCCTCGACAAATCGTGCGCCTCACTTCATTCCGAATGATAAAGTCACCCGTAGGTTGAACGTAGGCAGTCCATTTGTCACCCACCTTAAACTGAGCAATTTCAGAATCACCTGATCGCTGCTGTTCATAGGTTGTGGCCACGGCTGTCACCAGCCCTGCAAACATCTCCCTGCGCCATTGATCTCTATCCAGTTCAGAACCTTGAGCCGATTCGGCACGGGGGAGGACTGGCTCAGGCAATTGAATCGAATCAGGGTTCACCTTCAGCACCACACTGGAACCTTCAGGACGTAGATTAGCTTCAAAGGAACTGCCGATCGGTAGCTTAGGGGTATCTGGTGAAAAGGTGCCCAAGTTCTTGTCGTCGATTTGGACGATCGGAGTGCCGTTGTAGCGGTAGTATTCAGGATGAGAGTCTGGCAGTTCAAATGCACCTACTTGCAAGCTCACAGCTTGATTACGCCATTGCTTACTAGCAAAATTCTCCCCAGCAAAATCGTTGTGACGAATGCCCAAAATCTTGATTTCATCAAACTGAAACGCCTGAAGTTGCTGACAGACCTCCTCTGTAAACAGGTTATATGCCAGTGCTCCTACCCCTGAATCCTGCCGCGATTCTGCCCAAGTGTGATCAGCAGGAGGAATAATCCGTAAATCATCGGGCACACGAAGCGTATCCAGATCATTGACGTTATTGCCGAACTTAGCTTCTAGCTTTTCAACCAAACGGGGCGGCAGATCTTTGAGCACAAACTCAAGCATCGGTAGCTGCGGATGAATCATCGCATCAAATTGAATGCCTTTTTGCTCCAGGGTTTCCTTCCACCGAATCGCATCCGACCCAAACGGCACGCTCAGCACATAGGCATCTCTGGATAGGGCTTCGCTGGGTAATTCATACCCATGCTGGAGGGTAAAGGTAATATCCATTTGCTCTGCCAGCTTCAGGCTGTCCCGACGATGCCGATCCATTTCCGGGCGCGTATGCTGGGTATACCAGAGTGCAGCTGCTCCCTCAAACCGTTCCTCTGGAGTCGGAAACAGTTCATTGATTTCAGCCCGATAGCTGTCGTAAAGCTTGCCCAATTCCTCATTGAAAGCATCCCGGTCTTCCCCCACCCGTTCCTGAATCTCATCTCTGGCTTGCTGGAAGCGGGTCTTTAATTCCTCTGCCCACTCCAACGCATCCACAGATAAATCATCTTTGGGGAACAGATAACGAAATTCATGGCGATCGCGGCTACGAATCCGAGTTGGCTCCCATAAGGGATTGACCACCTCCCTGGCAAGCACATTGATCGAACCGGGAGCATCCGCAGGCATGGCAAAACTGCGATAGAGGCGATCGTCCTTCTTAAAGTCAAAAAAGTGGCTAGGATGCGTCTCAGACCATCGCTTCGCATCTAAAAGTAGATTTTCTCCTTCAATTTCCTTGATGTCCTCTAGCCGCTCTGCACTTTTGGGTGAATCGACCTCGACCTGAAGTGCTTGAAACAGACGGTTAAGCAGTTTTCGTTGACGGCGCTCAAACCGCTCAACATTCTCCCCTTCCCCCGGCATCGAGGATTGCACCCGCCCAATGTTGGTTGCCACCAACCCTACCTTGTTCTGATTCGCCGCCGCCGCAATCTGAGCCAGATTCTGGTACTTTGAGCCACCATCATCAGTTACAACTTCGCTGTAAGCCAGCTTGGGGCGTTGCTTTACTGCCTCAAACCGTCCTGGCTCGCCCGCTCGCAGTGTTTCTTTGGCAAGGTTAGGCAACTGGCTAGCAGGGCTAACCATGAGTTGATCGCCATCGAAGTCTGCCTGGTGATACTCCTCCGCATCTTTGGGATTGATCCAGATGACATTGCGAGTTTTCTTTAATTCTGGGTCGTGAACGTTTTGATAGAGGCGGATATTGTCTGAATTAACGATCGGGTAGCGGGTCAGAATCACATCTCCTTCTGGCAGATGGGGCACACAAACCGTGCCACGCGGTAAGTCATCCGATGGCATCGCCATACCAGAACTATGACTGTAGCCGCTCTTAATCGCTAAATCTCGCCATCTACCTGCCACATAATCCGTTGCAAATTTCCGAAACTTGGGAGTTTCAACCAATTGCCCATATTTGTCACTTCGCAGCAGTGAAATCCAGCGAGATTCCTGCACCTGGCTGTTGGCATTACCATCCTCATCCTCAAAATCTTCTTCCGATCGCTCCTGTCGCCGTTGCTGCTCTTTGTCGTATTCCTGCACGATGTATCGTGCCAGTGCCAAAGGATGCCGCTGTAAATCTGCTAGAACTTTGGCTTTTTCCTCCGTCGGCTGCTTCAAATCCTCCCGCACTGCATCCTCGGAATACCAGATGGTAAACTGCCAGCTATTGTCATAACTGGTGGCTCTGGCATTGCCCCGGTTGCCCATTGCGGCTTGAGGAAACTCATAATCTCCACACGGAACCAGCTCGTCCAAGCGGGCTTTTTTAATCCCCTTGATCGACGATCGATCCATGATGATGTCATAGCCCTCTGCATCAGTCAGTCGAGCATCGGGTAGTAGCGTTCCCTTCGATAAGAAGCTGACACGCGGACAGTTTTCCTCGCGTCCTTCTGCCCATTGCTTCCTCCAGGCAAACCGAAATTGAAACGGACAGTTTTGCTCACCCCCTAAGTGACGAGCAAGCTGCGGCGAAATCTTACCGTGACAATCGC